>JAEEGL015475735.1_pt1 | contig 56773 bp, 35 predicted proteins | sample 9134231 | NCBI WGS metagenome assembly JAEEGL01 (sample SAMN16246548, study PRJNA631951) | gut metagenome | biome: gut microbiome; feature: rumen; material: fiber-attached | host: Bos | place: Iran: Karaj | collected 2018-10
CTGGATTCAGAGCGAAACGAGTGTAAGCTCCAAGCATTGATGATGGATAGTAGAATACGCCTTCATCGGTCTTGATACGCTCATCGAATGGATAAGAGTTTGCAATCTGCCAAGCAAACTTTGGAGTGCCGTTATCATCCTGGAATACATAGCGGTTGTCTGGACCATCCTGAACAACTGTGTAAACCTTGCCGTCTGAATCATCTGTCCAAGTAGTGATGATCTCACCTTCGTCGTCATACAGGTTCTCCTCTGGTACAGATGTTGTCCAGATGGTATCGATTTCTGCAGTCTCTGCACCTGTAACTGGGTCGATAATCAGGTCACCCTCAAGCAAGTCATCGTTGTTGTTACGATAGTACTTGGTGAATGATGGAGAAGTGAACTTACCGTCACATACTGACTTCACATAAGAGAATGCATCAATCGTATCGTTGGCTGTCGTAACAGTACGTGCATAGAGTTCTGCAAAGTGACGCTCCCATGCGTTTACATCACCGTTTGCATCTGTCCAGTAGCTTGTCCAGCTCTGATTCTTGTTATCACGAACGTTACGTGCGTCACGATAGAGTGCGCGAACGCGGATTTCGTACTTACCTGCTGGAAGACCCTTAATTACCTGATACATGTCAAGTGGGTTTGCGCTATATATTTCTGAGTTACCACGAGCATACACGTTTGAAGTTCCTGTGTTACCGCTCCAACCGTTAGATGCGCTGCTCGTGAAGTCTGGGTTGACAATAAGTGATGTAATATCAACAGGATTGCTTTCTGATGCATTCTTACCACCAGCAGCGAGGATAGTTGCACGCTTAACGAGGAAGTTGATAGCTCTCTCGTACTCCTGAAGAGTTGCAACATTGCTGTAGTTAGCCTTCAGGTCTGCTGACTGAGTTTCCATCAAAGCCTTGAGCTCAGGTTCGTCAAGAGCAGCTGCCTTGTCGAATGTTGAGAGATAAGACTTATAAGCATTGTAAATTTCTTTTGCAGGAGCAATCTTCTCATAGGTATCTTCCGGAACAGTACCAAGATTTGCAATATACTCCATAGGCTTTTCAAGGATCTTAGCCTGAGTTGGACCGTTTACAAAGTCTTCTGCATCTGGATTAGTGTATTTTTCATACAGTTTATCATAATCTGCTGCAACAGTGTAACCAGACATTGCATTAATTACCTTCTGGAGATAATCCTTTGCTGAGTTAGTTGTAGCAAATGCAGATTCGTAGCCTTCTTTCGTAGAAACAGGGAATTCAATGCTCTTGATCAAATCTATTACATATAAGGTATCACCTGCAAATGTATTGCTATATTTATCAATGAGATTTTCGTTCATCAAGGTATATACAGCATCGATTTCTTCACGAATCATTGGAGAATAATTAGGATTCTCGCCATAGAACAAGAGGCGGAAACCTGTATAGTTAGCAATCATAGAAGACTGTCCACCAATAAGGAGTCGTCCGTCAAGTGCAGAGATAATACCTGTCTTGTGTTCTGTCCAAGCATCTGGATTCCATTCATTCCATCCATACTGAGAATATCTGTATGAGTCTGTATGACCTGGCATAGATGCAACAACTTCTTCATCAGAGTTCATCGCAAAAATGTTATGATATGGAGGAAGGGTTGTCTCATCCCAAGTGTTTGTCGCATTAGTTCCATTACCACGAAGGAGAGCCTTAATACTATAGTAACCCTTTGGCAGACCTACCAACTGCTGGCGAATTTCCTGTGTACCAATCAAACCGCCATTCCAGCCATCAGAAACACCAATAAGGTGGCCTTGATAGTATAGGTTGAGACCTGGTGACCAACCGCTTGTATAGTTCACATACTTGAACCATTGATTAGTTACTGTTTCGTCGGCACTAAGAACGACCTTTGAAGAGATATCTGTTCTGTCACCTAAAACGTCAGTATAGGCTCCTTGATTCATACCTTCAGTCCATCCTTCTGCTGTCAACTGCCAATTTCCATCAACGATTTCTGGAGTATACTCAGGATTTACGAACCAAGGATACTTAATCAATGATGTGAAGTCCTTTGCACCGTTTTCGTCTGGATCACCTGTGTTGAGGTAATCTGCACGAGCCTTAGCCAACTCTTCGTACATTACATTGAAAGCATTAACATCGTAATTAATATCCTCTGGGTTGTCAGTCGATGCTTTGCCCTCAATTTGGTCAAGATCTGATTCAAATTGAGACTTACCTGGGAAGTCGGTAGAAATGATCATATCGTGTGATGACTCAATCAAATCAGCAAGGCTGTAGGCAACTAGCAAAGCATTATTTGCACTCTCAACCAAAACGTTGATTTTCTCGATACCAGCCCTAACGGATGCGAGGTCTGCTTTCTCGACTTCGTCATCAATACTCATTAATTGGTCACCAACGATAGCTGCAAGAGCACCATAGCCTTTTGATTCAATATCATTCTGGACTTCCTCAACAGACAAGCACAAATTTTCATATTCCTCATTAGCCATTTCGAGGATTGCATCATCGTCAGCTTCACCATTGTAGATAATGCGGAAGTTAGTAAATACCAACCAGTCCTGAGCGATGTTAGCTGTCTTGCGGAATCCGAGACGTACATATGCACCCTTTGTCAAAATGATATTAAGTGAGTTGTCATATTTGCCTGCAGCAAAGTATGCGATAGCACCTGGGAGACAGCAAGGACAGTAATAAGAAGTTGTTTGTGTTACACCTGTCTCTGGATCCTTCACTTTCAAATCATATTTGTAGTCGTTTTTCCAATCGGATGATTCAAAAAGACGACCTTCTGTCTGTTCAGAGGTAGCCAATGAACGAACATATTTCTGGAAAGATTCTGTTACCTCAGACTCAGGATCTTCCGATGTCAACACATCAGCATAGAGCCATGCGTTCTTCTTAATAACTTTGTTGAAATGGTTGGTGAAGTTGTCAATAGGAGTTCCTTCACGATACAGTGCCTGCACCTGGATGGTGTAGTAACCTGCAGGGAAATAGACAACCTGATAAAGATTGGTAAGAGGTCCTTCGGTTTTTCCATCGAAATAGAAACCAACAGCAGCTGTTCCATCAACATCGTTCCACTCTGAAGGTTTTGAACCTTTCCAGTAGTCACCCATGTCGTCAATGGAATAGTCTCCATTGCTGTTGGAAGTCTTTTGGCCTGACCATGAGCCATCGTAGTCACCCCAATTGAGATAAGAAGCGATATCATCACCCTCATTCCAATTTGAAGTATCTACTTCTTGCGCATTCATCGCTACCGTAGCGAATAATGCAAAAGCAAATGTAAAAAATTTTCTCATAATTTTGAGGTTTAAAAATGTTTATAAAAAAGAATTTGACAATTATTTTATTTACATTATTTGATTGGTATTAGCCTGATCGAGAACGCTATTCCCGAAATTCGGGGCAAAGTTACAACTTATTATTCTATCAACCTATCATTTTTGATAATAAAATTATCATTTTTGAGAAAACATGAAAAATATGATGCAAAAAGAGGCTATTTGTTAATAATTCCCCTTAAATTTCTATCTGATTTTACCTATCAAAAACTATCTCCACTTTTTGTTTCCCTTAAGGGGAATTTTTGCAGCCCCTAGGGGTAACAAAATTTTCCCTTAAGGGTAACAGGAAAAAACTCGTAGTTTGAAGCTTATTTGTAACACCTTAATTATCTTATCCATTTGCTTATTACAATCAACAGTTTTGCTTCTAAACCATCCTTTTTTTATTTGTTTTATTCGATTTTTACTTCTTTTAGCTTTTATTAAGTAGAAAAAACTTGTGGGTTCATTCTTTTGCACTAACTTTGCAAGCCAATCACGACAATCTGGGTTGTGCTGATTTTTCAATCGTTAGATACATTATAGATTTTTAGTATGCCTAAACGCACTTTTTTTCTTGTGCTACTTATCATATTGGTGTTGATAGGACTTTATTTCCTACCTCCTTATTCTATTTTAGGATATGAATTCCGGCAAGTGAATCTCTTATCAGACGTAATGAGAGACACAATTTCCAAAACGGAAACAGAATCTGGAATGGAAGATTCGATTCCCACTTTTATGAGCTACCAAGACAGCGTTCCCCCAAACATGGTTCCGATTGAAGATTATAGAGATTCTCTTGGAATTCATCGCGAAATGGACAAATTCTACTACGCTCTCGGCCAATCGAAGCAAAGGGTGGTACGAATTGCATATTATGGCGATTCGTTTATAGAAGGAGACATACTCACAGCACATTTGCGAGAGCTGTTACAATCACGATTTGGAGGATGTGGAGTCGGATTAATCGATATTAAATCCCAAACTGCAGGATTCCGAACAACCGTCACAGAGTTTAGTTCCGGATGGACAGAATACAATGTTTTAAATCAAGGATCAACAGGCTTCAACTACCGCTTACAAGGTATCGACAGCAGGTATTATGTGCCTAACGGTTTGGCATATATAAATGTTAAAGGTCAAGACAGAGTGTTCTCAGGACATCTTGACACCATTCAGGTTGCAACCGTATATTTCACACCAGAAAAAGGGTTGGAAATGCAATGCTCAATCAACCAACAGCAACAGGAACATTTCTACAGCTATTCGGAAAGAACAGATAGGGTTGATAGTATCGGCCATCCTATAGCTCAAGGTTCTCGTATTGAGAGTCAATCTGTAACAGGAAAAATAGGCAGAATTAGAGTAACGGTCAATGGAAAAGGCCGCTTCTATGGTATTGCATTGGAGGGAAAGCAAGGAATTGTACTCGACAATTTCTCGTTACGTGGAAGTACTGGAATGCAACTAGGCTTAATTCCAGAGGAGACACTACAACAATTCGCAACGACTCGTCATTATGATTTGATTATCATGCACTATGGATTGAATGTCGCATCACCCTCTATGGGTCATTACGCCTCATACTGTAATCACTTCAAAAACGCCATAGGGAATTTCCAAAAGGCATTCCCAGATGCCAGCTTGCTGCTTGTAAGCGTTAGCAATAGGGATAAAAGAATGGCAGACGGAAAGTTCCAAACGATGAATGGAGTAACACAACTCGTTGATGCTCAACGAAATATGGCAAAAGAAATGGGCATTGCATTCTGGAATTTGCAACAAGGTATGGGTGGTTCAGGAAGTATGGAACGTTTGCAAAAAGAAGGTTGTGCCAATAGGGATTATACCCATATCAACTTTAAGGGAGGAGAGGTAATAAGTAAGATTTTCTACAACGTGTTGATGAATGGTAGGATGAACTATAGCCGCAGAGTACTCAATAATCCACATGAGTATGGAGTCAAAAAGCTATCAGTATTCGATAATCAAAAGACGAAAAACGAGTAAAGGAAAATGATGAACAGCATTTTTAACATAGATATTAGTAAGATACCAGAGCAACTTACTTACAATGCTTCACAACCTATGATATTCAACAGTGGAGTATTCCTGTGGCTGTTTTTGGTATTTGTGTTCGTTTATATGCTACTTGGTAAGAAAACCACGCTACGACTCTTATTCGTAACCGCGTTCTCCTACTACTTCTATTACAAATCAAGTGGTATCTATTTCTTTTTACTAGCTGTAGTCACAATAAGCGATTTCCTAATTGCTAAAGCCATCTATAAAGTACAGCAAAACCACGATGAAATGGGCCATTTTTGCAATAATAAAGGAAAATTGCTCCTAACACTCAGCTTGCTTATCGACTTAGGATTATTGGGTTATTTCAAATACACAAATTTCTTTGGAACGCTGATTGCAAATATCACTGGTAACAATTTTGAGTTGTTGGATATTTTCCTACCAGTAGGTATCAGCTTTTTTACATTCCAGTCGCTAAGTTATATTATTGATGTATATCGTGGAACGCTGAAACCACTAAATAACATCCTTGATTATGCATTTTATGTCAGCTTCTTTCCACAACTAGTGGCTGGCCCTATCGTTCGTGCTCGCGATTTCATACCACAAATACGCAAACCTCTTGAAATCACCAAGGAAATGTTTGGAACAGGCGTCTTCTTTATTGTTGGCGGACTTTTCAAGAAAGCTGTTATTAGCGATTACATCAGCATAAATTTTGTTGAACGCGTGTTCGAACAACCCTCCCTCTATAGCGGTTTTGAGAACTTGATGGGTGCCTATGGATACACCTTGCAAATCTATTGCGACTTTTCCGGATATAGTGATATGGCTATCGGTATAGCGTTATTGCTTGGATTTAAGTTCCCTATCAACTTCAATGCTCCATATAAATCAAGCAGTATTACTGAATTCTGGCATCGATGGCATATAAGCCTATCTTCTTGGTTGAAAGACTATCTTTATATTTCATTAGGCGGAAACCGCAAAGGAAAAATACGCCAATACATTAATCTGATGATTACAATGTTACTTGGTGGTTTGTGGCATGGAGCATCATTCAATTTTGTTATTTGGGGAGGATTTCATGGCATCCTGCTTATCATAGATAAGATATGGAAACAGATTTGCCCAAAACTTTCATCCGTACAATCAAAACATGATTCGAAAAAGCCAAGCAAATTCATATCATTTATCGGTGGAATCGTTACTTTTCATATAGTTTGCCTCGCTTGGATATTCTTCCGATGCGACTCTTTCGATGCTGCAGTATCGATGATTTGGCAGATTTTCAGTCATTTCCAACCACAAGTGGCACCTCAATGGATTAGCGGATACTGGGCAGTTGCTTCCTTCATTGTTTTAGGATACTTGCTTCATTTTATGCCTCAACGAATGTCAGAGTTTACAAAGCAAATGGTCATCAAAATGCCATTATTTTTGCAAACGTTGCTTATCGTAATTGTCATTTATATCGTGATTCAGATAAAAACAAGTGATGTTTTACCATTTATCTATTTCCAATTCTAATCAAACAAAAAAAATATTACTATATTTGCAACATAATTACAAAAAACAAACAAGTACCTAATATGAATCGGAATCTTTTTACATTTCTTTTGAGTGTCGGCTTATTGCTAAGTCCTTTTACACTCACTATGGCAGACGAACCAGATTTCTCACCCAGTGTTTACTACCGTATATTTACGAAGAATGGAGGCACACGCTGTGTGGATATCGTAGGCGAGAAGTCATACGAAGGGGAAAAACTGTGTGTATGGTCAAACATCGCTAACCGCACCACAGAGGACTGGGCAATTAAGAAAGTAGGTAACTATTACCAATTCCTTTCACGAAACGGAGGTTGGGCCATCAATGATCCCACAACAGGCGAAGTGACTGCTACGACCAACACTGGTACACAACTAAACCTTGCTGCAGTTGACACGAACTCTAAAAGTCAGCTTTGGGAAATTGTGGATCAAGGTGGTGGTTACTACAATATCATTAATGTCTATACCCAGCACACAATGAACCTCGAAGGAGGAAATAATGCTGACGGAACAAAGCTTATTAGCTATAAGTCTGATGGTTCGAACTCCACCAGCCAGAATCGTCAATGGAAATTCGTAGTTGGCGACTCTATCAATGGCAATTCATCTGATTCTGTACAAGTAGATACAACGAAAAACGATACCATTATCCGCCGACTGTCCAACTTACCACATATTTATATTTATACGAAGAACGAGGCACCCATCACAAGCAAGAAAACATGGGTAAATGCAACAATGGTTTATATTGACGAAAACGATATAATCACAAACTATGATGCACTCGAAATACGTGGACGTGGTAATTCGACATGGAACCGTAATCCTTCAAAGAAGCCATATCGTATCAGATTTGCGAAAGCTGTTGAGTTCTTAGGGCCAGAATATGCAAACGCTCGCAACTGGACTTTAATGGCCAATACATACGATAAGACTCTGATGCGTAATGGATTAACGAGTGAGCTGAGTGAGTTCTGTGGTATGGAATTCAATGTGGCTCACAAGTATGTAGATGTAACACTGAATGGTGAATATGTGGGTACATACCACATCAGCGACCATCCCGAAGTGGGTGACAAACGAGTAGAAGTTCCACTAGGCACTACTGGCACAGATGTAAGCTATTTTATGGAGTGCGACGGATACGCAGAACATAACTATTTCAACACAACAACAAAGAAAGTTCCTATCCGCATCCACTACCCGATGTCCTTAACTTCTGCTCAGAAGACTTATGCAGAAAGACTTGTCAACACATTTGAAACACGTCTTTTTGGTAACAACTTCACAGATCCGGAAAAAGGCTATAGAGCACTTGTGGATAGTGTGACACTTGCCAATTGGTATTGTACGATTGAAATCTGTGGCAACCTCGATTGCTTCTGGAGCCTTTATTTCTATCGTAAGGCTGGCGATCCCAAACTTTATATAGGTCCTTGCTGGGATTACGATATCGCCTATGCGAACGATTCTCGTCGTGGTGACACATCCAAACAGTTAATGTGTGATGTCGCATTTGAATTGGATCGTGCTGGATCGTGGATTAATCGTATGTGGGAAGACCCTTGGTTCCAACAACTCATCAATCGCAGATACAACGAAATCTACAATGCAGGTGTGAAGGATTTCCTATTGTCGAAAGTAGATAGTATCGCAGCATTAATCGACAAGTCACAAGCGCTTAACTTTGCCAAATATGGCATCCGAACCGCTGAATATAACGAGAGAGTATTCCATAATACATATAAAGAATACGTAGACGATTTGCGCAGTTTCATCAATACCCATTGCGATTATCTCAAAACTGCATTTAAGAAAAAGATGTCTGCTGGCCCTACACCTCCATTCGTATCTGATCAAAAACATTATTATCACATCATTAGTTCTAAAGCAGACATTGCTGTTGATGTAACGAATCAGAATATCACAGAAGGAGCTTTGATTAGTATCTATGCTAATTCAGACACACGCACCTCACAGAATTGGATGTTCGTACCTGTTGGAGAAGCGTATCAAGTACTGACCGCAGATGCTCAGTATGCACTTAATGACCCCTCTCCAGAAGGAACCGCTGCCTCTTCGACATCTTCAGTACAACTCAATCTGTCTAAGGCAGACAATACCAACACTCGGCAACTTTGGACAATTGTCCCCCAAGGAACAGAAGGTTATTACAACTTAATCAACAAAAAGTCGGGACGAACGATGAACCTCAATAGCGGTAACACTTCTAACGGAACGAGTGTGATTAGTTATTCTACAGATACAGAAAAGAACAAAACTAGTCAGAACCGTTTGTGGCTTATTGAAAAAACCGCAACGGAAATCATACAAACAATTGTAGAAGACATTAATTGTGACGGAACAGTCGACACACAAGATATCTTGTCAATATTTGACTTCATTGTTCAAGGGAAACCTGTTAACGCAACTACAATAGAAGATGTGAATAAAGACGGACTTGTTGATACACAGGACGTACTTAGTGTTTATGATTACATCATCAAACATTAACAAGAAACAAAAATAAAATAAGATGAGCGACATTTTGCCGCTCATCTTATTTTGTTACCCTTTAGCTTCATAAACTTCATCTATGGTCATAGGTTTCTTCTTATGACCTAGTACACGAGCACCATCTTCTGTGATGAGGTAATCGAGTTCGTTGCGTAGCCCTGTGAATTCCTTCCATGCTTCTAACTTATCGTAGCAGATGAAATCGGTGAATTGCTTCTCTGCCTGCCACTTATCAATGAGTTCGGGGATAAAATATATTCCGGGTTCTACGGTAAATACAAAACCTGGCTCTAATGGGCGTGCCAAACGAAGCGACTTAAAACCAAACTGTTTACTCTTGGCAACTCCCTCTGGATAGCCCACATATTGCTCTCCAAGGTTCTCCATATCGTGAACATCAAGCCCCATCATATGACCAAGTCCGCAGGGGAAGAAGATTGCATAGGCTCCACTATATGCTGCTTCCTTTGGATCGCCTTTCATTAATCCAATCTCTTTCATGCCTTCACAAAGTACGGTTGCCGCATTGAGATGTGCCTGCTTGAAAGGCACTCCTGGAGCAAGTGTATCAACAGCTGCTTGGAATGTCTTCAGGTGTAAGTTATAAATCATCGCCTGCTGTTCAGTAAACTTATCACTTACAGGCATAGAAGAAGAGAGGTCGCCTGAATAATGCAAAGGGTCTTCTGCTCCCGCATCGAGCAAGAAGATGTCGCCTTCCTGCAATGTATTCATAAAGGCATGCTGATGAAGTGTCTGACCTTTTGTAGTAGCAATAGTTGGGAAAGAACGGAAGCAATCCTGCGACATCACAGTCTGCTCTACAGCAGCAGCAATCTGGGCTTCAGTCTTACCTGGACGAACTTCCCTGTAAGCCGCAAGGTGCATATCTACACTGACATCAATCGCAGCTTCAATGTGTTCTATCTCTTCTGGAGTCTTGTGGTTACGCATATCGACAATCGCCTTTATCATCGTCACAGAAGCTTTTGCTGCCTGCTCAGCAGGATTGATACCCAAAAGTTCCTGCAACCATACCTGATGGTCTCCACGATAAGGAGGCAGGAAATGAATAGTTTGCCCTTTTGCTTGGGCATTCTTTACGTACGAAGCCAAATCACTAAGCGGGCGGGTCTCATAGATGCCCACTACTTCACTCTTTTCTTTAATCGTTGGTTGATAACCCATCCATACAATATCATCAATGGTCAATTCATTTCCAAAGATGATTTCTTTGTCGTTCTCGATATCAATAACTGCAGCTAATCCGGCATAGTCGCCTCCGAAATAATACAGGAATGAACTATCTTGACGGAATCGATAGGCATTATCAGCATAATTCATGCCCACCTCACCATTTCCAAGGAAAAGCATCAAGCCTTTTCCTACTCTTTGCTTAAGTTCAGCACGACGCTGAATATAAGTTTCTTTCTTAAAAGGTTTCATGATTAATAATTGATTATTTGATTTGATATAGGTTTTCTTTCTTATGTTTACCTATCTGGGCATTTGTCTCTGGAAAATATTTTGCAATTAAAGCATACAACCCTGGATCGTATTTCTTGAGTTCCTCACGTGTGTTTACAGGATTATGTTTAGTATCAGCATATGGAGTTTCTGCATTAACATTAAACCAGTCTTGCACACCTTCTGCCCAATACTCTGCATACTCAGAACCCGCATAAGTATTCTCCCATTTACCTGCAGCTCTCGCTTTCGCCAAGAGGTCTTTTAATTGGTCGTTGATGGTCGGATCGACTTGAACGATACCAATCAGATGTATGGAGTGCGAGAACTCATGTATCAAGATGTCTTCTGCATGATACTTATCCCAAGGATATGCCATTATGTTCTCCTCAGCACACGAAGTGATAGGTTCGTGTATCGTTCCTCCAAGCCCTCTTGCCCTCAGATTCCAATTGAGGCTGCGATCGCGTACCATCCCACTATGCTCAGGTACTTGAATTGTTACTTCTTTCTGACCCATGACTACCACACGCGTGTCTACTCGAGTCATCGCATCAAGTACCGCTTGAGGTAACATACTTGTCATGCAGTAGATTGTTTTATGTGCTTGTACGAGGCAATTGTCTGGAACTTGGTCAGAAGAAAGAATGTGAATACCATTCGCATCAACGTGTTTCTTATAAAAAGAGGTGTCAAGGTGTAGACGGGTGGCCAACTCCTCTGATAATTTTTCCACAACACAGTTTGGCACATTGATGTTTAGCTTCTTCTCCTTATGCATTTTCGCCCATGCACTTTTACTATCTTTCTTGAACAGATTATCCTTTGGATGACAACTCGGATAAAGACCGTCATACGTCATGAATTTACCGATGAAATCGAACAATTCTGGGTCATAACGCTTCAAATCCTCGTGTGTATTCACCCAGTTATGTTCTCCATTAGGAAGAGGAGATTCTGCATTCACATCAAACCAATCCTGTACTCCTTCCGCCCAATAGTCTAAAGCGCTGTTTGCTGCAAAAGTGTCTTTCCATTTACCCGCAGCCATTGCTTTGTTATAGAGAGCAGTTAACTGTCGCTCAGCATCAGGATAAGATTGCTTGATTCCCATCGAAAACAAAGAACGGGCAAACGAGTTTACCAGAATATCTTCTGCATAGTTAGGATCTATCTGATAAGCCAGAACATTCTCCTCCGCACATAGCATTACGGGCAGTTCCTTTGTGGCTCCCCATCCTCGTTTATGAATATCCCACCAGGGTTCCATCCCTGGATAGTTCTTAAACTCTGGCAACTGAGTGATTCCCTCGTAGCGTCCCATTGCTACGACTTGTAGGTTTGGGTCAATCATGGCATTAATTGCCTCTTTGAACACATGATCTGACAGATAATTCAATTGCAAACCAACTCTGACCAAACAGCTATCAGGAGCCTTGTCCGAAGCAAGAATGTGTATTTTTCCTGCATAGGCCTGTTTCTTATAATACTGACCTGTAGCCTCTTCTCCACCTCTCCGCCTGTTCGATGGTTGTTGGGCGCTTAACGATAGGTAAAAGCAAAAAAAGAGAAAAACAAGAGATAGTTTCATAGGTTAGTTCATTTAATACGGACTAATCCATCTAATGGATCAGTCCGTTTGTTTATTTACTTCATATAGGTATAACGATAGTCAGAAGGCGAAACAAGTGTCTCTTTGATAACGCGTGGAAGGACCCAACGAATGAGGTTGAACTCGCCTCCAGCTTTATCATTCGTTCCTGATGCACGACTGCCGCCAAATGGCTGCATACCTACAACTGCACCTGTTGGACGATCGTTTACATAGAAGTTTCCTGCAGTGTAGCACAAGGCTTCTGTAATCTTTTCTACTGCCAAACGATCCTGACCAAATACAGATCCTGTCAAACCATAAGGAGAAGTCGTGTCACACAACTTTACAGCTTCCTCCACTTTGTCGTCATCGTATGGATAGACGGTTAATACAGGACCGAATATCTCCTCTTCCATCGATTTGAAATGAGGATCTGTTGTTTCGATGACGGTTGGTTCAACAAAGTAACCTACACTCTTGTCATAGCCTCCACCCATCACAATCTTAGCATCCTTTGATGCCTTTGCATATTCGATGTAGGAAGCGATATTATCGAATGATGCCTCATCAATAACAGCATTGATGAAGTTATTGCTGTCGCAAACGTCACCCATCTTGATTTCTTTAGCCCATACCTTCATTTTGTCAAGCACAGGTCCCCACAGGCTCTTTGGAATATACATACGGCTTGCTGCAGAGCACTTCTGACCTTGATACTCGTATGCCCCTGTGAAAGCAGCATGGGCAACAGCATCGATGTTGGCCGAAGGGTGAACAAAGATGTAGTCCTTACCACCTGTCTCGCCTACCAAACGAGGATAGCTCACATAGTTAGCGATGTTTTCACCCACTGAACGCCACAATGTTTGGAATGTTGCAGTCGAGCCTGTGAAGTGAATACCAGCCAAGTCTTTGCTTGCACAACAAATCTTTCCGATTTCCGAACCCTTACTTGGCACGAAGTTTACAACACCATCGGGCACACCTGCCTCCTTGAACATCTGCATCAAGTAGTAGTTCGAAAGGATTGCTGTTGAAGATGGTTTCCAAATGGTTGTGTTTCCTAACAATACTGGGGTCATGTTGAGGTTACAAGCAATAGAAGTAAAGTTGAACGGAGTGACAGCCAACACGAATCCTTCAAGTGGACGGTACTCTGTATTGTTGATATTGCCAGCTCCATCCTTTGGTTGAATGCTATAGAGTTTCGAAGCATAGTGCACATTATAGCGGAAGAAGTCGATTGTTTCGCATGCTGAATCGATTTCTGCCTGATAGATGTTTTTGCTTTGCCCCAGCATCGTAGCTGCATTCATGATAGGACGATACTTAGTCGCAAGGAGTTCTGCACACTTCATCACGATTGCGGCCCTTGTGGTCCAATCAGTATTCGCCCATTGTTTATGTGCTTCCATTGCTGCGTCAATGGCCATCTTGATTTCCTTCTCACCTGCTTTGTGATATCTGGCCAACACATGCTTATGGTCATGTGGGCAAACTATCTCTGCTGTATTACCGGTACGGATTTCCTTTCCACCGATGATGATTGGGATGTCGAGCACAGTCTCGCTCTGACGTTTCAACTCTGCATCAAGTGCAATACGTTCTTGGCTACCTTTCAAATAACTCTTAACCGGTTCGTTGGCCGGACATGGGAATGTTACAATGGAATTCTTCATAATTTTGTTATTATTAATTAATGTGTTACTTTTCTTTTCGTATGCAAAAGTAGTGAAAAGCATTTGAAGAACAAAATAATTATGCGTTTTTTTTGCTGAACTATCACATTTTACCCTTAATGATTATAGAACTGCAAAAAAAGAAAGGAAAACAGACGCGCTGTTTTCCTTCCATTTAGTTTTTCAATAAACTACAAATCTTCTTTCTGTGCTTTTTTGCTCATCGTGAATCCCTTTTCTCCATCCCAAATCAACCATCCATGATTGTTTGTCTTGCGAAGTGTAAGCGGACCTTGAGGGCTATCAGCACCTGAGCTGATGATATGAAGGCGAGCATAAGTAACTCCGTTTTCTTCCAAGATTGGATCAGCTGCAGCCTCAACTACTGTAACCACATAAGGTGTAGTTGGAGTGTAGAGGTTTTCAGGAGAGCTTCCTGCAAAGAAACTACGCAATCCGTTTACTTTAGGGAATCCATTTGAATCCTTACCAACAAGATTGCTCTGAACGATGTTCTGCATATCTGCGTTGGATACCAGCGAGATACCATTCGTACCTACAGTTGCAGTATGGGTACGCAGATAATTTATCATCTCCCAAGCATCGGCACTATTGTCAGCAATACGATTCAGACAGCAAATAAACAAAGCTGCAACGAAATACTGTGACTCGAAATACTTGCGGTTCTCAACTTCCAATGTTTTCAGCTCCTCAATATTACGAGGAAGGGCATTGAAGGTATAGGTAAACTGCTTCTTTCCATTCGTATATGTACCCTCTTGCTCACTGACGGTAATCGTCTCAACTGGCTGAGTATAGGCTGTAACCTTCTTGATAGCCAAAGTTCCATCTGTATGAGCCAACTGGAAGTTTGTCTTGTCCGAAGGAGAGTTGCCGATGTAATAGTATGCATTCGCATCTACATTTCCCGACTTACTTCCATGAGTAAATGGCAATGAACCCTTGAAGTCCAAATAGTCATAAGCAGGGTTAAAGAAGGTCTTACCGTCTGCGGCATAGGTCTTTACTTGCTCCAGATTCTGGTCGAACTGAACGCGAAAATAAGTGACACTTTGTGCTGAAGCAGCAATTGTGGCTAATGTCAAAGCCGTTGATAAAATAATCTTTTTCATATTCATTATGTTTTATGTATAGTTTGTTAAATCGATTTATTTTTTGATGAATTTAAGGCTTTTACTACCCACCTTAGCGACATAAACACCTGCAGGCAGATTGCCAACCATAATAGTAGTAGAGCCATTTGAAACAGTTGCTGATGCAACTCTCACACCATTTGCATTATAAACAGAGGCTTCAGTTGCATCATCACAACCTGAGAGTTTCAGTTCAAAATGAACAGGGGTAAGCAGACGTAATTCTTTACCGACCACTTGTTCTCTGATACCTGTATCATCGTTGCCAACTCGGAAAGTCACATACTCAACTCCAGTCAAGTTGCTTCCCACTTGCAAAACCACCTCGAAACGTCCGTCTTGGTCCACATTGGCAAGCATCGAAACATTACTCAAAGGTTGTTCTTCACCTTTATTTGTAATCAGATACAATGGTCCGCTGAGCAATTGCTCTTCTTGCTCATCCTGATACGGGATAAAGCCTCCTGAATTCTCATTGAGTCCTCGAGCAAATCGAACAGTCTTCACTCCTGCGACTCCATCGCCCTCACGAGTCACCACTTCAAACTTACCATCCGCATCCACATTAGCCAGCAGTTCCACACGGCTCATCGCAATCGAGTCACCCCTGTCGGTAATCAGACACCAAGGTCCATCACCTTGCTGAGGCTGGGGCTGTTCACCTCCGGTAATCTTTTGGAATCCTCCAGATGTTGGCGAGTTTCCATGTGCAAATCTAACAAAACTTGCACCACTCACATTTGCACCATCACTCACAATCACTTCAAAAAGATTATTGCCGTCCACATTGGCAACCATCTGAACACGACTCATTGCGATTGTGTCATGCTGATCCGTAATCATACACCAAGGATTTGCAGCATTTGGATCTGTTTCAGTTTCACCCACTTTGATGGGGCGGAAACCTCCTGCGGTTTTGCTGTCCCCATGTGCAAAACGTACAAAAGTCACACCTACACAATTGTCACCATCAGAAGTCACAATCTCGAACTTCCCCGTCATGTCTGCAGATGCCAACAATTGCACTCTGCTCATCGCAATTGTATCATTGGCATCTGTAATCATACACCAAGGGTTGTACCGATTAGGATCCTGAGGCTTAGGTTGAGTCGGATCTATTGGCTGGAAACCGCCACTATGATCGCTCTTTCCCCTTCCAAATCGCACAGATGTCACCCCAACTCGGTTCTCACCATCATTGGTGACCACCTCAAAACGATGGCTTTGATCCACGTTGGCCAACAACTGCACACGACTCATTGCGATAGAATCGCCTTCATTCGTAATCAGACACCACGGCCCTGTTTCAGTAATGACCAATGGATCATCGTCCTCTGGTGCTACGTAGTCCGATTCATGCAGTTCAAAGGTAATGCTCTTCACACCAACAGCTCCCTGACCTTCGCGAACCACCACCTCAAACGAGGCTTGGCCATCCACTGCTGCCAGCATTTCCACACGAGCCATCTCTATCAACTGTCCGCGATCAGTTTTCAAGCACCATACCTGAGGCTTATCCTGAGCACAGACATCGATAGAAAGCGTGAGTAGGAACAGCAATACCATCGATTGCAAGAATCCCTGCTTTACTGTTTTAAACAGATTCATTCTTGATTCTTTTTTGAATTGTTATACAATATTATAAATTAAACTATATCACACTTTAACATCATTTTTCCTATTTCTGCGACAAATTTACACAAAATTCCACAATTATCATGCATTTTTGCTCGAAAAAAGCCCATATTTTAGAGAAAAAGGACACATATATATCAAAAATGGATAATTCGCTCAATTTATTTGTACTTTAACCTTCGCGTATGACACTTCAATTCTGAATATCTGTTACACCTTATTTATTATTAATACACCCTTACTCCTTTATTTCCTTCCCCCTAGAGGAAATTTCTGTTGCAGGTCGTGCAACCTATGTTGCAGGTCGTGCAACGTACGTTGCACGACCTGCAACAGAAAATACCCTTAAGGGAAAAAACATTTTCCCCTAGGGGCTGCAAAAAAAGCTAAGGGTGAAACTATAATTATTCTTCAATATTTACCCCCATTTCATCGTAATCCAATCGTTTGATTGGAATATGAGAACAACGATGAAATGGGGGATTATATGTGTTATATTACTTAACGAGGACTTTTTTACCATCCACGATATTCAAACCTTTTCGCAAGGTTCCTATACGCTGACCTTGAAGATTGAACATCCCAACCTTTTTTTGATAAAGGGAGGTGGATGATGTGATTTCCTCAATCGCAGAAAGGTCTAAGGTCGGATCAGTAATGTTGCGCTCGTAGAAGAACCACTTCTGATAGTTGTCTGCTACCGCTATACACCCTTCGTTGAGGCGAATGCGGTAGTCCCAATGGTGTGATCGCTGTGCTTCTCCGTTTTTATCGTCATAGATATAATCGGTATTTGCGACTACACAGATAATGACTCCATTAGCAGGACGATCCGTGATGTTCATTTCCATTTTTCCGCAATAGACAGGCTGGCTATAATATGCCTTACCGCTTTTGGTTCGATAACACAACTGTGCCTCCATGTGAGTATCTTCCGGGCGGAATTCTACAACAACTTTGTCTGATGCAGGATTGACATGTATAGGGATGAAGTTCGCTCCACTCCACCCAGGATTGGTCAGAGTGTCTGGTGCTAACCACCCATTCGCATCATTCTGAACAGGATGAGCATAAGGTGTCATTCGCCATTTGCCACAATTTATATAATAAGGTTCCCACTCTGGGCCTATGGATTGTCCGAAAGAATCAGATGCGGAATTGCGATAGGATTTCGAACCATATCCGAAATCATAAATTGCCATTCGAGAACGATACTGAAGAATGACTTTTCGCATCGCTTCCTCACCGATGGAATCGCCAATTCCTTCCAATACCCGATTGCTGCAATAGCGCCAAATCCAAGGCACACTGCCATTTCCGCAAAAGGCAGACAAAATAGTTGGGAAAGAATTACCATATTGTGTACCTCCCAGAATATTGCGCCAAGTACAGATTTGCTTGCCATCGCTCGTGTAGCGATTTACTCCTTGCGCCTGTGGACCACCAAACGTTCCATCTTGGAGCCAACCAGAGTAGCATTCAATCGGCATGAAAGGCGCAAGAAATGGCCCACAATCCAGCCACCCTGCTCGTGCATTATCGCTCTCAACCATATTACCAGCATCTTCTGCCTTCAACTGAGCCATCTTGCTCTGCGCCCATGTATTGCCTGCCTCATGGAACCACGATGAGCCTTTCACACCAGGCATATCAGCAAAAGTGGCATGAATGCCCTCATGAATCATTGCGTCACGTTGGTAAGCTCCATCATTCCACTTCTTATCGGCATCCAGACGGAAACGGCTGAATGGATACCAAGATGCCCAAACACATGCCCAATTCTGCCCATCAGCACGTGTGGAGCTCTGATAACCTCCCTGTTCGGACTGCGGCGTGTTATCATTGGTCAGACCAGAACCAAAAATATAGATAATGGACTTATAACCTTTACGTGCACTAAGGTCGGGCGGCCATCCCATTTTATTTCGTAAGTAAGCAAACTCCTGATCAAAATAGTCGACCATACGCTTTGCTGCTCCATAGATAGTTGCAGAGTCCTTTCCGACTTCTGGGTTGAGGTTATCCCCCCAAAAGGCGGACCACCACTTTCCGACATACATATTAGCAGGAGCCGTACCTCCATTTGCAGTTCGCTTGTAGAACGTGTGTACTTTCTGAGGCTCAGGCAGTTCTGGGTATTCCGTTCGGAAGTCATAACCAAAGCGAACAGTATGTGCTTCCCAGTCATAGAACTCGCCTCTATGCTCTTGTACATCAACGAAATAATTGTAATTCTTCACTACGATAGACCCATCATCCTGTGTCATACGGACTTTCAAGGTGTACATACCTCCATCTTCACGAGTGACGTCTGTCAAAGTGAAATCAGCTGTCTTCATATAGCTGCGTAAACTCTTTCCCTTTTCGTTCTGCCAAGCATACTTCACGGAAACGGCTGTTTCTGGTTCTGTAGCCGATAGCGTAATGCTGCTACCTGCATCAGCTTGAATATAGTTCTTTTGACTCCAGGCTTGTTCGTTGACTCTTACCTGAGGTTTTACAATCCAAGAATCCACATAGTCCTTACGCCCCTTAGTCTGTGCAAAAACGGCTATGGACACAAGGAGAAGGCATCCGATAAATACGTTCTTTTTCATTTTCATTTGTTAGTTAGTTTACAAGATATGGTTCACGATGCAAAGTTACAACTTTCCACATGATCGGCCGATAGGGTTTTCGTCCAAAACTTGGTGGATTTTAATCCATCGCATATTCCATAACTCACGAGTACCATTTAGTTTTCAAGTTTCCAGAAAAAAGGTACAAACGCACGCTTTTCTTAATAATAATTAAGGTGTAAATCAACTTCTCACAAAAAACACATGATAGATAACAAATAATTTTGTATATTTGCAGACTAAAATGCGGTAATGCATAACAAAGCGTAAACAATGGTCATAAACAAAAAACTACATATTTTAACATGAAAACATTAACAAACATGCTACTTACTGCAGTTGCCATCATGGTGATGGAAATGATGGGCTGCATAAAGGTACAAGCTCAAAGCGAGTTGTACCCTCAACATTTTGATTTAAAAGAGGTGGTACTGTCCGATGGACCTATGCGTACCGCACTAATCACCAACTCACGTACACTGTTGCAATATAATGCAGACCGTCTGATGACGCCTTTTGTGCGTGAGGCTGGACTTGCAAAGACAACTGATACGAAGAACAAATATTACAACTGGCTGACAAAGCACCCTACATTCCGCAACTGGGGCGACTCAGGATGGTCGCTCGAGGGGCATGTTGGTGGACACTACCTCAGTGCACTTGCGCTATCGTATGCCGCATTGTGTAATGATGATAGCCAATCAGAACTTGCTACTCAACTGAAAAAACGATTGGATTACTGCCTCGATATCATGAAAGACTGTCAGGATGCCTACGAAGGAAACACAAATGGTATGGAGGGGTTCATTGGAGGTCAGCCTATCACTCAAATATGGACTGCTTTATATGCAAACAACATCAGTCCTTATAAGCAGTATGGCGGATGGGTACCTTTCTATTGTCAGCACAAAGTGCTTGCAGGACTAAGAGATGCCTACATCTATGCAGAAAGCGAACAAGCAAAGGAGATGTTCAGAAAGTTGTGTGACTGGAGTGTTAACGTGGTTTCAAAACTATCGCAAAACGACATGCAGAACGTGTTGGGTAATGAGCACGGAGGTATGAACGAAACCTTGGCAGACGCATATAAGTTGTTTGGAGACAAGAAATATCTCACAGCTGCTAAGAAGTACAGCCACGCAGAAATGGTGAACGGCATGCAGTCGCTAAACACTACATTCCTTAACAACCGCCACGCAAACACTCAGGTGCCAAAGTACATCGGTTTTGAACGTATCGCCCAACTCGACCAAACAGCAACAACATACAAAAATGCCGCTAAGTACTTTTGGCAAGACGTGGTAAACAATCGTACGGTCTGTATTGGCGGCAACTCTGTGGATGAACATTTCTTAAATCAAAGTAATGGTGAACGATACATCAACAACTTAAACGGTCCAGAGACATGCAACACCAATAACATGATGAAACTGACCGAGGACTTGTTCGACGATACACACGAAGCCAAATATGCCGACTTCTATGAAAATGCAATGTATAACCACATTCTGTCCACCCAAGATCCTCAGACGGGCGGATATGTCTACTTTACGACACTAAGACCCCAAGGCTATAAAATCTACTCAAGAGTCAATCAAGGAATGTGGTGTTGCGTAGGAACAGGTATGGAGAATCATAGCAAGTATGGACATTTTATCTATACCCATAGGGATGCGACAAACACATTATATGTGAATCTATTCACAGCCAGCCAACTGAAGCATGATGTTTATGCACTCACTCAGACCACAAACTTCCCATACGAAGAAACAACAAAATTGACTATCGACAAAGATGGCGAGTACGAAATTGCCATACGTCATCCATTCTGGGCAGGCGAAGGCTATTCCATAAAGGTGAATGGAGATCCTATCTCCAACTTACCTGCCAAAGGAAGAGCAACCTATGTGAAACTTGAGAAAACTACGTGGAAGAAAGGTGATGTCATCGAAATTGCACTACCGATGAATTTGCGCATCGAAGAATGTCCTCTGCAAAAAGAATACATCGCGCTAAAATATGGTCCTATATTGTTGGCTGCCAAGACTTCGAATGCAGACTTGAAAAACGAATATGCAGGAGAAGGGCGTATGGATCATGCCCCAGGCAATATGGCAAACTCTATGTCAATCGTAAGTTCTCCGCTGCTAATCTGCGAACGCAACGAAGTATTTGACCGTATCGAGAAAACTGGTAACATGAAGTTCAAGTTCGACGTTTCACGCAAAGATACCCAGACAGAATGGCGGACTTTGGATCTTGAACCATTTTTCTCAACCCACCACTCACGTTATATGATATATTGGTATCAGCAGACAGCCAAGCAGTTTGCAGAAAGTTCGCTTGCTGCAGAAGAGGCAAAGAATCAGGCATTCCTTGCTCGTACCGTCGATTATGTAGGCACAGGCGAACAGCAGAGCGAAGTCGGACATCAGGCTAAGTACTCCTCAAACTCGTCGTATGGAAGCTATAATGGTGAAATATATCGTGACGTTCAGTCAGGAGGGTACATACAATATGTGCTGGCAAATAATGACAAGATTGCATCTGACATGAGTGTCATGTGTCGATTCACAACTGCAGACAAAGACAGAGTGGCAGCCATCTATATTGATGGCACGAAGATTGCTGATTATAAAGTACCATCGTCGTTCGCCACAGCAACGAACGGGTTCTTCAACTACGAATTCCCGATTCCCGACAAACTGCTAAAGAACGCAGATGGTTCAGTAAAGTCGCAGTTGACCTTTAAGATTGTTGCAAGCGGCAGCACTCCTTGCCCAGGACTTTATTACCTGCGACTAATGAAAGATTATAGCAAGCAATATGCTACTAATTACACATTTGTGGCAGGTGAATGGGCAAAGACTGGCGATGGAGGACGAGTATCACAAAATAACATCACGGCCAACTCTGCCACCAATACCATCACAGTGAAGGCATCTGGCAATAATAACGTCTGTCTGAGTTTTGGAACAGAGAAATACACTATCAACACCAACGATAAGTACTTCATGATTCGGGCAACAAATATAAGTACGAATGACGGCGCTTCTTTTTTGTGGTGGTTCAATGGGACAAATCATGGTTCAAGCGTGAAACCCACCCGAACTCAGACGCTTTCAGATGGAGACGTAATGCTTTATTGGGACATTACAGCCAGCGGACTAGACGATAAATGTAATGGTCAGTCATACGCTTTCAGTCAAGGAAACACCATCTTTGGACTCACCTCGACAACTGGCACATCTGTCATCAAATATATCGGATTCAATTCTGCAATGGAAATACCCAGCGGTATCAAAGAACTCTCAATGAATCCTTTCGTAAAGCAGGGCGTTTATAGTCTTAATGGCTATCGATTATCAAATGCCCAAAAAGGAATCAATATAATGAATGGAGAAAAAGTAATCATCAAATAAAAACAAAAAGATTATGGAAATTACATCACAAAACTTTCAAGAATTATTGGCTCAGAACAAGCCTGTAGTTATGGATTTCTGGGCAACTTGGTGCGGACCTTGCAAGAAAGTAGCTCCGCTAGTTGAAGAACTCGCCTCAGAATACGAGGGACAAGCTATCGTGGGGAAGGTGAACGTAGAAGACGAAGACGACCTTGCTTCACAGTTTGGAATACGTAATATCCCAACTATCCTTTTCATCAAAAATGGTGAGGTAGTTGACAAGCAAGTAGGTGCATGCCCAAAAAGCGTACTTGAAGACAAGTTAAAAGCTCTGCTATAATCTCAAATCGTCAAATCACAAATTGGAGAATTATTATGGCTGCAATAGACGATGAACTGATGAAAGCCGCAGAAGAAGATGCACAGGAAGTTGCTTTCATCCTCAACGAGCTACCTCAGGACTTGAAAGAAAAGTTCACTGAGGAAGATATCTATTACTTCATTGATGTCATGCTTGAATACTTTTCAAACGCACAAGCCGACAAAGATGGATATATTGATATTGACGTAAATGATGTGGCGCAACATCTTGTAAAACAAGCAAAGAACGATCAAATGGGCAATTTTGACCCTGAAGATGTGTTCTTCGTGGTTCAGGCAGAATTAGATTACAACGAATCATTAGACAACTGACATGAATCCTAATTATTTTATAGGTGATGGCTATGGAGGTATTTCTGCTTCAGCCCTTTATTGGATTATATTCATCGGCATCGCACTCGCTAGTTGGCTTGTGCAATGGAATTTGAAGAGCAAATTCAAGAAATATTCTCAAATCCTATCATTCAAAGGCTTAACAGGAAAGGAAACTGCAGAACTGATGCTAAAAGATTTTGGCATCACAGATGTAACAGTACAGAGTGTCGCAGGTCAATTGACAGACCACTACAACCCTATCAATAAAACCCTAAACTTAAGTGAAGGCGTATATGAAAGCAACAGCATTATGGCTGCAGCAGTAGCTGCTCACGAATGTGGACACGCTGTTCAACATGCTATGTCATACGGTCCACTGACTTTACGTTCGAAGTTAGTTCCAGTAGTCAGCGCTACATCAAGGTGGATGACGTGGATTTTGCTGGGCGGTATGTTGCTACTCAGCTATACAGGCAATCCTTACGTATTAGGTGTGGGTGTAGTTCTCTATGCCCTTACTACGATCTTCTCGCTTGTTACCCTTCCTGTCGAGATAGACGCTAGCCGCAGAGCCGTCAAGTGGTTAGACTCAAGAGGTCTGACAGATACAGACACTCACAATCATGCCGTTAGCGCTCTCCGTGCAGCAGCCTACACCTATGTGGTAGCGGCACTTAGTTCACTTGCCACACTCTTCTATTATATACTCATGTTACTTAACAACCGTAGATAAATGCCACAGGGACAGTTTGAAATACAGGAACAAGTAGAGAGGCAGCTGCAAAAACTGACCCCTCTACAATTAATGACTGCACGTCTGTTAGAACTGTCCGTTGTGGAATTAGAAGATAAAGTCAAAACAGAAAGCTATGAAAATGTAGCATTAGAAGAAGGACATGGGAATGATGAGGAAATGAGTGAAGGCGAGACCTATGATGAAAGGCCAGAACCGAATGAGAGGACGAATGAAGAATCCTATGGAGAAGACGACATACCTGTTTATGCACCACCAACTGGGAAAAGTTATGAAGAGGTCATGCCGATTGGTGACACAAAATCGTTCATAGAAGACTTGAAACGTCAGATGTACGATTTCAATATCACAGCTAAGCAACAAGAATTGATAGAGTTCTTGATAGGGACATTGGATAATCGGGGTTTCATCGATCGTTCTCTTGCCAGCATTTCTGATGACCTTCTGTTCCATTTTAACATTGATGCTGATATTTCGGAGATTGAAGATGCATTGAATATTCTACAACAATTTGAACCCGCTGGAATTGGCGCACGCAACTTGCAGGAGTGTCTATTGATTCAGATTGACCGGAAACTCGAAAATTCATCTGATGAGTCACGCAAGAATCGGCTTGAACTTGAACGGAAGATTATTCTTGATCATTTCGATTTGTTACAGCATCAAAACATTGACAGAATCGCAAAAGTCACACAGTCTTCACGCGAGCAAGTAGAAAAAGCTGTAGAGGGCATCGGGCGCCTCAATCCACGCCCAGGATTGGCCTTATGCGAGTCTGCAGACGATCGGTCACAAACGATAGAGCCCGATTTCATCATTGAGACCTCTCCCGATGGAATGATCAACATCGAACTGAACAACGGAGAAGTACCAGAACTAAGGGTTTCACGTGACTACGCTGATCAACTCAAACAATATCAGCAGCAAGCTGACAAAATGAATCGTGCCCAACAAGAAGCATTTGAATACACACGTCAGAAAGTAGAAGGGGCAAAAATGTTCATTGATGCGATTAAGCAACGTCAACAAACACTTTATAACACAATGAAGGCTATTGTGAAACTTCAAAAAGATTTCATCCTCACACAGGACGAATCGCAGCTTCGCCCTATGCGACTATTGGACGTTGCTGCATTGACGGGGCAGGATGTTTCAACAGTTTCACGCGTACGTAAAGGAAAGTATGCTCAGATTGATGGCCAATTATATGCACTCGACTATTTCTTCCTACGTGCTCGAACCAATGCGGATGGAGAGACCTTAGAACATAGGGAAATCAAACAAAGAATTCGCGAAATAATTGATTCGGAAGAGAAGTCAAAACCAATCTCCGACCAGAAAATTGCAGACATTCTCACTGCAGAAAACTTCAATATTAGTCGTAGGACTATTGCAAAATACAGAAACGAAATGGGCATTTTATCCACTTCAGAAAGGAAACGAATATGAACCAAAAGTACATGATTATGTTTGCCAAAGTCTATTCGGCAATATTCTCTCCATTCTACGCTCCATTTTGGGCGTTCATGTGGCTGTTCCTATTCAGTTACCTTAAAATGTGGCCACTTGGATATAAGGCATTCATCATCGGAATCGTTGTGATGTTTACCATTATCATTCCTCGCATTACGATTGACATATTTCGACGTATCAACAAATGGACTCATTGGCAACTGAGTCATCGTGAACACCGCCACATGCCATATTTCATCACAATAGCGAGCTATATTGCCTGCGTTTTTCTTTTCATGCAACTAAATACGGCATTATTTATGCGAGGTATGATTTTGGCTACCTTAGTCACCAGTTTAGTTTGTGCTTTGTTGAACGTCTGGTGGAAAGTTAGTACTCACATGGCAAGTATGGGTGGATTGTTTGGGACCATCATTGCATTCGGCTATTTATTCTATTTCAATCCCCTCATTCCGATGTGTTGCATGCTCATACTCTCAGGAGTGATGGGCACTAGCCGCATGCTTCTTCGTCAGCACTCACTCTCACAAGTGATTGTAGGTTTCTTAATTGGAGCTATTACCTCAATGATATTCATCATGTTTGCGTGGGTATAAATTGTCAGATGTAAAACGTTAAATTGTTATATATATGGTATCAATCATCATGGGCAGTCAATCAGACATGCCAGTAATGGAGAAAGCAAAAGCTTATCTCGAAGAGAACAATATCGCTTATGAAGTCAATGTGATGTCTGCACATCGTAATCCTGAAGCTGTAGCTGAATATGCAAAAACCGCAAAGGAACGTGGAGTGAAAGTAATAATTGCAGGTGCAGGAATGGCTGCAGCATTACCAGGAGTTATTGCTGCATATACCACCTTACCTGTTATTGGAGTACCAATCAAGTCGGGTGCACTACAGGGAATCGACGCACTCCTTGCAATTGCCCAAATGCCTCCTGGTGTACCAGTTGCCACTATGGCGATTGACGGAGCAAAGAACGCAGCTGTATTTGCACATAAAATCTTACAATTATGCGAAGAAAAACAGTAGAAGTACAAGTTGGAAACCTTCCAATGGGAGGTGATAATCCTGTTCGTGTACAGTCAATGACGACAGTCCCCACAACAGACACAGAGGGATGTATTGCCCAAATCAAACGTATCGTAGATGCAGGCGGCGAATATGTTCGCCTAACCACACAGGGAATTCGTGAGGCCGAAAACCTGAAAAACATTAAAGAAGGTCTTCGTCGGGAAGGATATGATGTACCTATCATTGCAGATGTACACTTTAATGCCAATGTAGCTGATATAGCAGCTCTCTACGCTGATAAGGTACGCATCAATCCAGGTAATTATGTCGACCCCGCCCGTAAGTTCAAACACTTGGACTATACTGATGAAGAATATGCCGATGAAATTAAGAAAATTGAAGAACGGTTTGTTCCATTCCTCAATATTTGTAAAGAACATCACACAGCAATCCGCATCGGAGTAAATCATGGTTCGCTGTCCGATCGTATCATGAGTCGCTATGGTGACACCCCAGAAGGGATGGTCGAGAGTTGCATGGAATTTCTTCGGATTTGCGTTAAGGAAAACTTCATGAACGTAGTCATATCTATCAAAGCCAGCAATACGGAAATTATGGTTAGAACTGTCCGACTGCTTGTGGCTACTATGGATAGTGAAGATATGCATTTCCCTATACATCTAGGGGTGACAGAAGCAGGGGAAGGTGAAGATGGAAGACTTAAAAGCGCAGTAGGTATTGGTGCATTACTTATCGATGGTATAGGCGACACTATACGCGTTAGTCTCAGCGAAGCTCCAGAAAAGGAAATACCTGTTGCTTATGGCATTCTTCAAGCAGCAAGAGTGCGAATTACCAAGACAGAATATATTAGTTGTCCTGGCTGTGGACGTACATTGTATAACCTAGAAGAAACGATTGCCAAAATAAAAGCAGCTACTAGCCATCTTAGCGGACTCAAGATTGCCATTATGGGATGCATAGTCAACGGTCCAGGCGAAATGGCGGACGCCGATTATGGTTATGTGGGAGCCGCACGAGGAAAGGTGAGCCTCTACAAACGAAAGCAATGTATCGAAATGAACATTCCTGAAGAAAAAGCCGTAGATCGCCTTCTTCAATTCATAGAAGAAGACCAAAGGGGTAAATGAACATTTGTTCGTTTTTTAACGATATTTTGCTTATTTTTGAATGATTTATGAGCAAAACGTGACTCTTATGCATCAAAAAATGCATTTTTTATTAGGTTTTTGTATATTTTAATGTTTTTTTTCATAACTTTGCAGCTTAATCAGGCACTTTTTGTGTCGTGATGAGGTTTTTTGCCTCATTATTATAATAATTAATAAGGTGTAAAGAATGTATGAAGTGCAAATTGTAAATAGCAATCCATCGCATTATTGCATGAAGCACTATTTGCTACAGATTCGTTTTGGACACACTCAAACAATACAAGATAAAGCAAATTTTAACTAACACATAGTATTAACCCAAAACAAACAAAAAAAAGAATGAGTAAAAGATTATGGATTTTCCTTACTTGCTTGTTTATATCGGCAAGTATGGCATTCGCCCAGAAAACAGTAACCGGTGTGGTTATTGACAAGAGTACGGGTGAACCGGTAATCGGTGCTACAGTTCGTATTGACGGCACATCTCTAGGTATGGCTACCGATGTAAACGGTAAGTTTACGATTAACAATGTGCCTGAATCTGCTAAGTTAATCAAAGTAAGCTACGTAGGCATGGAAGACGTTACTGTTGCTGTAAAGCAAAACGTACGTATCATTATGGAACCTATTTCGCACAACATTGACGAAATCATGGTCATTGCCTATGGTACTCAGAAAAAATCTGCCTTCACGGGTTCTGCAAGCGAACTCAAAGCAGAAGACATTGAGGCTCACGTTGCCACAAATGTCACAAGCGCTTTAGCAGGAACCACACCTGGCGTTCAGTTTATGGCACCTAATGGTGACCCTACTAGTAACGCAGGAACCATCCGTGTCCGCGGTTTTGGTTCAATGTCTGCTAGCAATGCTCCATTGATTATCTTGGATGGTGCACCTTACGACGGCGGTATCAACTCAATCAACCCTCAGGATGTTGAGTCAATGACAACTTTGAAGGATGCTGCATCAACAGCCATCTATGGTGCTCGTGGTGCTAATGGTGTTATCCTCATTACCACAAAGCGTGGACGTGTACAAGATGCAGAGATAAAGTTCGATGCACGTTGGGGTAGCAACTCACGCATGATGCCTCGTTACGACATCATCGACAATCCTGGTCAGTACTACGAAACTGCTTTCAAGCAACTCTATTATTCACAGATTTATGCTGGCGAAAATGCCAACGATGCTTATCTGTTTGCTAATGCCAACCTTTACAACGAGAAAAATGGCGGTCTTGGTTATCAGGTATATACTTTACCTGACGGACAAAACCTGATTGGCCGTAACTTACGCCTGAATCCTAATGCAAAACTTGGCTATTCAAACGGAACAAACTACTACACTCCAGATGACTGGTATGATGAGACATTCCACAACGCATTCCGTCAGGAATATAACGTTTCAATGAGCGGTGTACACGAGAAGTTGAACTATTTCACTAGTGCTGGTTATTTGAAAGATGGCGGTCTTGTTGACAAATCTGGTTTCCAGCGTTACACAGGTCGTATGAATGTTGAGTACAATGCTAAAGAATGGTTACGCATCAAGTCATCTATGGGCTTCACTCACCGTATTTCTGAGCAACCAAGCTATGATACAGATACCAACATGTCAAGCGGTAACCTGTTCTACATCACCAATAACATTGGCCCTATCTACCCACTCTATGTACGTAATGCTGATGGTAGCATCAAGTACGACGACAATGGACTTGTTGTTTACGATGCCAACCAAACTGCTTTCAAGCGTCCAAGTGTAGTAGGTAATGCTGTTCGTGACAACGCTCTTAATGTAACAAAACAATATTCAGACTTGTTCAACGGTAACTGGGCTGCTATCTTCACTCCTGTTAAAGGGCTGAACCTTACAGCTAATATGGCAATTACTTCTATTAACAACCGTACAAGTAACCTTTACAGCCGTTTCTCTTCTAGTTCTTCTAGCGATGGTGCTGCTAGCGTATCTCACGGTCGCACATTTACAGTAAACAACCAATATTTGGCTGAATACACTGCTACTTTCGGCGAGGATGTTCATCACCTCAATGTATTGGGCGGTTATGAGCAATATCGTCTGCGTACGAATTCACTCTATGGCTACAACGACCACCTCTTCGATCCATTCAACGGTGAATTGAGCAATGCTGACGGTACTTCAGGTAAGGACGTTTCTTCAAGCACAAACGAGTATATGACAGAAGGTTTCCTTGCACGTGCTCAGTATGACTACATGGACAAATACTTTGTATCAGCATCTTTCCGTCGTGATGCATCTTCACGTTTCGCACCAGGACATCGCTGGGGTTCATTCGGTAGCATCGGTCTTGCATGGCTTATCAACAAAGAGAAATTCTTTAACGCTGACTGGGTTGACATGTTGAAATTCAAGATCAGTTACGGTACACTCGGTAATGACGACCTTGGTAGTTATTATCCATACGCAGACCAATATAGCCACTCTTACAACGAAGAGACAGGTGACTACAACCTTACACTTGTTTACAAAGGCAACCCTGAATTAACTTGGGAAACTTCTAAAACATTCAACACAGGTTTCGATTTCGAACTCTTCAAGGGACGTCTCGGTGGTACACTTGAATTCTTCTCTCGTAAGACAGTTGACCTACTCTACGACCTCGACACTCCTCTTTCTTCTGGTAACCCAACAGGATCTTATCCAATCAATGTGGGTAGCATTCGCAACACAGGTGTTGAACTGAGCCTCGATGGTATCATCATGAAGACTAAAGATTTCGAGTGGAAGGCTAACCTCAACCTCACTCACTACAAGAACAAGATTACTTCTCTCCACAGTTCTGTTGCAGAAGATGGTATTAAGGGTTCTTATACGATTCGTCGCGTAGATGGTTCTCTCTACCAGTCATACATGTATAAGACAGCTGGTGTCATCCACCAGAGCGATTTGGATGCTAGCAAGAACTATGATGCTAACAAGGCTGGTAAGTATTCACAGGAATACGAAAAGCAATACACTCAGAGCGATCTTGGTAAGGAAATGTTCTATGTAACTCGTACTTACGAGAAGCGCGACAACAGCGGTAACGTTATCTACAAGAAGGATGCTGCAGGCAACGATTTGCTTGACAAAGACGGTAACAAGATTGCTGAAACATACGAAGCAATTGAGAAGACTTCAAACTTCAGTGAAGCTACAAGATATGACTGCGGAACTACCCTTCCTGACATCTACGGTGGTTTTGGCACATCTATCAAGTTCAAAGGCTTCGACCTCGGTGTTCAGATTCAGTTCCAGTTCGGTGGTAAGTTCTATGATGGTACATATCAGAGCTTCATGCACACCAGTGACCAGGCTATCGGTTCTACATGGCATAAGGATGCGCTCAATGCATGGTCTCCAGACAATCCAGACTCAAACATCCCACGTCTTGATATGAGCAACCAGTATGCTGTTGGGCAGAGTGCTATCGACCGCTATATGACAACATCTGATTATATCAGTTTCAATAATGTCACCCTCGGTTATACACTTCCTAAGTACTTCACAACTCGCTATGGAATCTCTTCATTGAGAGTTTATGTAGCAGGTGAGAACCTTGGTGTCATCAGTGCACGAAAGGGTATGGATCCTCGTTTCTCAGTAGGTACTGGTAGCTATGTATATGGCTCTGGTTCCGCTTCTAATTACTACGCTATGATGCGTTCAATCACTGCAGGTTTAACAATAACATTCTAAACGAAACTATATGAAGCTTTATAAAATTTCTCTGCTTGCATTAGCAAGCATCGCATTTACTGCCTGCGAGGACATTGACGAGCTCAAGCCGGTAAGCGGACGACTCACAGAAGAGCAGGTACAGGACGTCTATAAGGCTGTTCCAAGCCGTATTGATGCCACCTTTACTGGTATGTTTTCCATGATGGGACACGGTAATAGTGTGTTGAACAGCGGCCGTGCAGACGACTTCGGATTCATCATGTCAGCCATCTCACTCGACACAGAAGGTCCTGACTACATCTATCCTAACTCTGGCTACAACTGGTTCAGTGCTTGCGGACAATACACTTCTCGCTATGCAGACTATGCCAACCCATACATCCGTTATGGTATCGTTTACAATCAGATAAAGATTGCCAACGACGTAATCAAGTCATATCCAGCCGATACAAAAGATCCAACAGCTATCAATAACATAGCTCAGGCTCGTGCTATCCGCGCATTTGACTATCTGAGTCTTGTTCAGTACTTCCAATACAACTACAACAAAATGGTGAATGGAAAACAAGGTAAGGATTTACCAAGTATTCCATTGGTAACTGAAGCTACGACTGATTTCAGCAACAACCCACGTGCCACAGTTGAAGAAGTATTCAAACAGATTATTGCTGACCTTGACTATGCAATCGAGAATCTGAGAGGTTACAAGCGTCCATCAAACGCAGAAAAGATTGAGAACAAAACACTTGTTAATCAAAATGTAGCTTTTGGTTTACGTGCACGTGCTAACCTCATTATGGGTAAATATGCTGAAGCAGCTGCCGATGCAGACTCTGCTGCTGTAGGTTATAAACCTTATTCTATGAGTGCAGTATCAACTCCAGCTTTCTGCAGCCTGAAGGATGCAAACTGGATTTGGGGAATTGACGTTACCCAGCAGATGACTAATGACTATGGTCGTTATCCAACTCCTGCTTCTTGGGTAAGCTCATTCTCTGGATGGGGATATGCAGCAGGTGCTGGTTGCTATGCGCACATCAATAAGATGCTCTATGACAAGATTGAGGATACAGACGTTCGTAAAGGTTGGTGGGTTAACGAAAAACTTGAGTCACCACTCCTTTCTACCATCTCTTGGGACGGAATCTCTGGTAATGCCATTTCTAAGTATGAGATTGACGACACCAAAATGCCTTTCGACCCTTACACAAATGTGAAGTTCGGTATGGCAAGCGGTATCGGTGCAATCGTTAACGATAATGACTGGCCACTGATGCGTGTTGAAGAGATGATTCTGATTAAAGTTGAAGGTTTAGCTAAGAGTGGCAATGAAGGCGAAGCTCGTACACTGCTTGAGAACTTTGTGAAGAGCTATCGTAACCCAGCTTACTCAGTAGCTAAGGCAACTCAAAACCGCACATTCGCTGATGAGATTTGGTTCCAGCGTCGTGTAGAGCTTTGGGGCGAAGGATTTGCTATGAGCGACATTATGCGTCTGAACAAGCCTGTCGTACGCTTCCATGGTGACGACCGCGCAAACAGCAATGAACCTGATGCATTTAAGTTCAACATTAGTCCTGATGACCCATGGTTGTTACTCCGATTCCCTCAGACAGAGCTTGATACCAACAAAGGTGTTATTGACAACGAAGGTGGTACAGCTCCTGAGATGTATCAGAATGGAGAACTTCGTGACGGTGTTACTGACTAACACACCTAACTTTATTAACGTCAAAACAAAGAATAAACAATGAAGACAATAAAAAACATTTCATTCGCGGCTTCGTTACTTGCCATGATGTTCATCGTTTCTTGTAGCGATAACGATGATTTCAATCCAGGTGAGCAGCCACAGGCAGGATTCCAGGAGTTTGCCTTCTGTGAAGACCAAAATCTACAGTTGGCGCCTGAAGACCCAACTACCGTTACCCTCACAGCCACACGTGTTGACTCTCTTAAAGCTGCAGACGTTCCTATCGAGGTATTAGTTAACGATGACAGCGTATTCGTAGTTCCTGCTACCATTCACTTCAACGAAGGTGATTCCGTAGCTAATTTCGACATCAACTTCCCTAATGCAGAGGTTGGAAAGACTTACAAGTTGACAATTGCTGTAAACGATCCTAAATACACTTGCGAGTACTCTACTAGCAAAACTGTGACTGTTACTTTGGTTCGTGTTAAGTGGAACGATGTAGGTTACTACCTCAATAATGCAGGAGCAAAGATTGAAGGTTATGTAATGTTCACTGAGGACTTCGTGACAACGTTCTATGGGGTTGAGAATATTCCTTATCCTGTACGTATGCAAGAGCGTGCTGACCGTCCTGGTTACTACCGACTCGTCAACCCATTCGGTGCAGCCTATCGTTACAATGATGCAGGCGACTGGGATGATTCGAAGAACTATTACATGTACATCAATGCAACAAATCCTGAAAAGGTATACATCGAACGCTATAATTCAGAAATGTCATGGAAGTATGGACAATTCATATTCCATAGCTTAGCTGGTTATTATTTGGAGCGTGATCGTGCAGACCTCGCAGAGGAATACTACGGAAAGCTTGAGAATGGTAGTATCACCTTCCCTGCTAGTTCATTGCTCATTGCGATGACGGGCTATAACAATGGAGGATTGTATACCGCAAATACAAACGGTGCCTTCAAGATTGTGATCGACCCATCGCTTAATCTCTATGAAGCTAATGTTGACGACGACTTCGACTACGAAGCACTTTGGGATGGACAAATTGTGTCACAGGTTCTCAATGGCAAACGTGAGATTTCTGTATTGAAGGGTGTATGCAAAACTACAACAGACAGTTGCGATGTTCGCTTTGCTGAGGAATTTGGTACTCCTTACATCATTCAGGGAGCCTTCGCAGATGATTTCGACCTCTTGTTCTGTGCAAAGGACGATGGTACTATCAGCATTCCTAAGGGTTATGAATCACAACCTACAGGTTTGAAAGCTCCTTATGGAAAGGACATTTACGCTAATATCAACGCATCTGCTTCTACATGGACAGGCGAATATGCTGACCTCCGTATTACATTCACAGATGAGTCTCTTGCAGACACATTTGGTATATCTAACGAAAAGTTCGAGCATATCACTTGGAAAGTTGTCAACACTGGAACATACACGTATTCAGACACCTTCTTTGCTGAGGAGGGTACAACAGCAGAAGATCCTGGTTTGCCACTCTACGTTTGCGAACAAGATCCAACGAAGTTCTACATCGAACATTGGGGTTTCAACGTTCCTCTTTACTTCGAATACGATGCTGAAATGGAGTACGTAGAATTGTATGACAACTACGTAGGTTATGACTATGGAGATTACGGACCTGTATACATTACCGATGCAGCCGACAACTTCAAGCCAAGCTATTTCGATGCAGAAACTAATACATTCTATTTCAATGTAAACTACTTCTTACCTGAATATGGCAATTATTCATTTGGTAATTTTGCATACGAAACCTTCTGCATAGATGGCTCAACTGCACCTGAGACAGAGACTAAAGCTCGTAGCCCACGTCGCCATCTTCAGGTGAAGCGTAAATAATTGGACACGAATTTAATGAAATGAAGAAATCCATTTTATTAACTACTACATTACTGGTCCTCGCCTTGCACTGCTTGGCAGGACCAGTTGATTCTGTAAAGGCTCTTCGCATAGCTGAACGATTGCTGCAGAAGCCTATGATGGCTCCTATGCCTATCAGCAAGTTCTTTGCATCTGATGCAAAGGAACAGGTTCTTGTGCAATTACCTAACAACATTTTCCTTGTTACTGCAACCGACGAGAAAAGTTTTGCTATCATCGCATCTGATGGAGAGAATCAACGTGTAATCGGTTATTCCAAAACCAACGCTCCCAAAAAGGGCGAACCTATACCCGAAGCGTTAGCTCAGATTCTTAGCTCAACATGGGGACAAGGCATGCCTTATAATTACTACACACCAGCAGGCAATCCCGTTGGTTGTGTTGCAACAGCTATGGCACAGATAATGTACTATTGGAAATGGCCTAAACAAGGAAAAGGGCGTTCTAGCTATCGACTCAACGGAGAGGTCTTATCTGTAAACTTTGCCAACAGCCATTATGACTGGGACAATATGCACGACACCAATGATGAAAACTCATCTTCTGAGTCACAGCAAGCCGTAAGTAAGTTGTGTTATGATTGTGGTGTTGCTATCCAGATGCAATACTCTGCCGAAGGTAGCGGAACCTATACTCAATATGTCTTGAGAGCACTTCACACATTCTTTGGCTATAGAGCCTCAACACTACAAGAATTGCATCGTGAGTTCTTTCCATCTAAAGAAGCGTGGAATGCCGTGATAACCGACGAATTAGTTGCAGGTCGTCCAGTTATCTATGCAGCAACAGCACCAAAAGGCGGCCACGCATTTGTGCTTGACGGATATGATAAAGATGGTCTGTTCCATGTGAACTGGGGATGGGATGGAAATTATAACGGCTATTATGATGTATTGATATGTAATGTCAATGGTTATACATTCGATGCAAACCATCGTATCATTACAGGAATTGAACCCGATTATGAAGGTACTGATACTAAGCCACAACAATTAAGACTTGTATTAGACAAAGGACCGACAATTGTCAGTTCAGAGGCTATCACCACAGGAACACCTTTCACGGTAAATCCTGGTTATATTTACAGCTTGAACTATCTTAATGCTGTTTGGAAAACAGCAATAGCACTCTACGACATCAAAGGCCATTTTATCGATATCATCTGTTCAAAACCCTTCTCTGACGGACTGCCATATGGTTATGGATTTGATGAACGTACAATGGAAGTAACAATTCCTGAAAACACTCCAGACGGATATTACACCCTTCGTACTGTCATTCGCCAGGATGGTTATGACACATGGATGAGACCATTGACGCAGAATGGAGAAGAAATAGACATTATGTTCATTCAGGTAGAGAACGGCAACGTTACAGCCCCGGTTTCCCCTCCAACGGCTATCAACGAGATCACGACAAATTCATCATCTCATGTCGTTTACAACTTAAAAGGCCAACAGCAACGTTATTTGCAACGTGGCATCAACGTCGTAAACGGAAAAAAGATTCTAGTGAAGTAATCTTAATTAGGTGTATAGGTCCTATAAGCCAAATAGGTCTTATAAGTCCTACAAGTTCAATAGTAAAAAGGTGCTCAGGCAATGCCTGGGCATCTTGTTTTTATTCCCAGTATGGGAACGAATCAGTCCCAGAGTGGGAACGTTTTGTTCCCTTACTGGAAAAATAGGAAGCAAGACGAGATTAGCAGTTATACTTGCGTTTCGGGTTCTTCGGAAACCATCCTTTTTCGACACGTCTCTTTTGAGCGAAAAGCTCACCAATACCCCAAAGTGCGGATGCGCCAAATACTCCCAGAAATGATGAGAGATAGACGTTTTCGATGAAAAGCGCAGTTCCGCAACAGCCAATGCCGATAAACAGATAGATAATCCACGGACGAGTTCCCCAATAGTATTCTGTTTTGATAACAATTGGATGCCAAATTCCAATTGTGACAAATGTCATGATTGCGATAATTATACCTGTAAAAAACATCTTACGTTCAATTAATTGATTATTTGAGTGCAAAGATACAAAATCTCAGCTAAGTGAACACAAAAAAGTAGCGAGTTTTGCTGTTGAACATGGGAATTAAGTCAAAAAATCATCTACAAGAACAAAAATAAGAGGTGCCAAATCAAATTGACACCTCTTACTAAATTTAGTGATTGTCTACTATTACATCATACCTCCCATGCCTGGTGCACCCATTGGCATCTCAGGCTTATCTTCTTTCTTATCTACGATGACACACTCAGTAGTCAGGAACATACCCGCGATAGATGCAGCGTTCTCTAATGCAACTCTTGCAACCTTTGCTGGGTCGATAATTCCGCTCTCACGGAGGTTCTCATAGACGTCCTTACGTGCGTTGTAGCCAAAGTCACCCTTGCCTTCGCGTACTTTCTGAACAACTACCGAACCTTCAAGACCCGCATTCTCTACAATCTGGCGAAGTGGCTCTTCGATAGCACGCTCGATAATTTTAATACCAGTTGTCTCATCTGCATTCTCGCCCTGAAGTCCTTCCAAACTCTCAATAGCTCGGATGTAAGCAACTCCACCACCAGGAATGATACCTTCTTCAATTGCAGCACGAGTAGCGCAAAGCGCATCGTCAACACGATCTTTCTTTTCCTTCATCTCAACTTCACTGGCAGCACCAACATAGAGAACTGCTACGCCACCTGACAACTTGGCAAGACGCTCCTGAAGTTTTTCCTTATCGTAAGAAGAGGTTGTATTAGAAATCTCATTCTTGATTTGGTTCACACGATCCTTAATAAGCTGCTTCTCGCCCTTACCACCAACGATAGTTGTGTTATCCTTAGAGATAGTAACCTTCTCTGCAGAGCCCAACATTTCTATAGTTGCCTGTTCAAGTTTCAAACCTTTCTCCTCAGATATTACTACACCACCAGTCAAGATAGCAATATCCTCAAGCATTGCTTTGCGACGGTCGCCAAAACCTGGAGCCTTAACAGCACATATCTTCAATTGGCTACGCAAACGATTTACGACCAATGTAGTAAGAGCCTCGCTGTCGATGTCTTCTGCAATAACAAGCAATGGGCGACCTGTCTGAACAGCTGGTTCGAGAATAGGAAGGAACTCTTTAAGATTAGAAATCTTCTTGTCATAGATAAGAATCTGTGGGTTGTCCATCTGGCACTCCATCTTCTCTGTATCAGTTACAAAATAAGGAGAAAGGTAACCACGATCGAACTGCATTCCCTCAACAACACCAATGGTTGTGTCACGCGTTTTTGCTTCTTCAATGGTGATAACTCCGTCCTTTGATACTTTCTTCATGGCATCAGCAATGAGCTTACCGATTTCCTGATCGTTGTTTGCACTAACAGTAGCTACCTGCTCAATCTTGTCGTAATTATCACCTACCTGCTCGCTTTGGTCCTTGATATGCTCAACAACTTTAGCTACAGCCTTGTCGATACCACGCTTCAAATCCATTGGGTTGGCACCTGCAGCCACATTCTTCAATCCAGCAGTACATATTGCCTGTGCAAGTACGGTTGCGGTTGTCGTACCGTCTCCAGCATCATCGCCTGTCTTGCTCGCAACACTCTTTACCAACTGAGCACCAGTATTCTGGAATGCATCTGCAAGTTCTATTTCCTTAGCAACTGTAACTCCATCCTTTGTAATTTGAGGAGCACCAAACTTCTTTTCAATAATTACATTACGTCCCTTAGGACCTAATGTCACCTTAACGGCATTTGCCAACTCGTCAACACCATTCTTAAGCTGCTCACGAGCTTCTATTGAGAATTTTAAATCTTTAGCCATAATCTTTTATCTTTCGTTATTACGATATTACGTTATTTCATTACATGGATTCTTTAAGCGAGAATAGCAAGAACGTCACTTTGACGCATAATCAGGTATTTAGTTCCTTCAAACTCAAGTTCTGTACCTGCATATTTGCCATACAGCACTTTATCGCCTACCTTCAACACCATTTCTTCGTCTTTAGTACCGTTGCCTGCTGCAACAACTTCACCCTGTAGGGGTTTCTCCTTTGCGGTATCTGGGATGATGATACCACCAACTGTCTTTGTTTCTGCTGGAGCAGGGAGAATAACCACCCTGTCAGCTAATGGTTTAATGTTCATAATTTTTTATTTTAAAGATTTACTAATAGTTTTCTTTTCTGCTAATCCCGAAAGATTTCAATTAACATAGTTGCAAACATCGTGCCAAGATGACAAACGATAATTACCCAGTCAAAAGTATGTCAGTTTGTCACGAACAGAATGGCGCAACCGTAACAACAAAAAAAGGGGGATGTGACATTCACATCCTCCTCTTGCCGAAGTGGTACCTCCAGGATTCGAACCGGGGACACACGGATTTTCAGTCCGATGCTCTACCTACTGAGCTAAGGCACCATTTTCATTTGCGGGTGCAAAGGTACGAAATAATTATGACTTAAATGGTAGATTTACTGTTTTTTTTCAAAAAATGTGCGAAAAAAGCTGTTTCCTCATGGTTTTTTATCCAAAACAGACTGAGTTATATATAGAAATAACGTTTTAGTGCTTGCGCTACTCCGTCCTCATCAACTGAGGCAGTAACATCATCTGCAGCCGCTTTCACCTCCTCTCTTGCATTCCCCATCGCAATGCCAAGACCTACATGCTGAAGCATCGTAATATCATTTCCCCCATCGCCAAAGGCCATCGTTTCGTCGAGTGAAATGCCATAATGGCCGATAATGGCATCGATACCGATTGCCTTGTTATTTCCTTGACAGATGACATCCGCAAAATATGGGTGCCAACGCTGTGCAGAACAGCCCTGAAGAACTTCCGTCATGATGCGTGGATCATCCATATCTTTAAAGAAGGCAATAATTTGCATCACGTCCATCTCCAGACAGCGTTCGATGGGTGACATTGGAGGACATTTTAGATTAAGAATACTCAAAACCTCAAGGGCTTCGGGCGATGTCATCGTAATAAATATATCATCGTTCGCAGCAAAAGCTAGAGGAAAAGGATGACTATGGTAATAATCAATAAGGCGTAACAAATCATCACGATGTATAGGTTGATGGCGTATGACGGTACCATCGGCCGTCCGACAACTTGCACCGTTAACGGTCATGATACCATCATACTCAAGTTCACCCAGATTATCTACGAATGGCAAAGGACGCCCCGTAGCAATAAAAACTTTCACACCTTGTTGCCGTACCTGATGGATAGCATTTATTGTTGATGGTGGAATCTGATGAGTGTGAAACGACACCAACGTACCATCTATATCGAGGAAAATGGCTTTAATCATTCATTCATCAAATATGCCTTGAAATCCTTGAAGTCTTTCGACATCTGCACACTTTGCTTTTTACCTTGCATAAAAGCTTGCAACTTAGCAGGTATTTCGATATCGGTACCCAAAATCTCATCAACCGTAGTCTTGAACTTCGCAGGATGAGCAGTTTCAAGAAAAACGCCCATTTCATCAGGTTCCAATCCTTCGGAAAGGGCACGATAGCCACATGCACCGTGTGGATCACAAACATACCCAGCATTGCGATAGACCTCACGCATCGTGTCCGCAATCTGCTCATCCGTGTAAGTTGCTCCGCTAATTTCTTTGCGGATAGCTTCATACTCCTTATTATATAAATCGTATACGCGCGCAAAATTACTTGGGTCACCTACATCCATCGCATTAGCAATCGTTTGAATGGATGGACGAGGGTTATAAATACCATTCTGAAGGTATTCGTAGAATACGCTGTTTGCATTATTGGCTGCGATAAAACGCTTCACAGGTAATCCCATTCGTTTTGCAAACAATCCTGCACAAATGTTACCGAAGTTACCAGATGGCACACACACAACTAAATTGGAAGACTGAGCCGAGCCTCTTTGTTCATTTCTTATGACACCCTTCTTCATTAATTGGGCATAAGCATAGAAATAATAGAAAGCCTGAGGCAGGAAACGTGCCACGTTAATGCTGTTAGCAGAAGTTAGTTTCATGTGTTGGTTCAGCTCTTTATCTATGAAAGCATTCTTCACCAATGCTTGGCAGTCATCAAATACTCCGTCAACCTCAATAGCTGTTATATTCTTACCCAAAGTGGTAAACTGGCACTCCTGAATCGGACTTACCTTGCCTTTCGGATATAATACATATACATGTATACCTTCTACTCCGAGAAATCCGTTCGCAACCGCACTACCCGTATCGCCACTCGTAGCTACAAGAACGTTTACTTCACCTCTCGTCTCAGACCTCTCACCTCTAATAAAATACTGCAGCAGGCGCGCCATGAAACGTGCTCCTACATCTTTGAATGCAAGGGTAGGTCCGTGAAAGAGTTCCAATGAATAGATATTGTCTGTCACTTTTACAACAGGACAATCGAACGAAAGGGTGTCATAAACAATATCCTGCAAGGCATCGCCATCTACATCTTCACCAAAGAACGCACTTGCTACATTGTAGGCAATATCACGGAACGACATGCTCGCTATGTCATTGTAGAACTCTACGGGTAATGTCTTTATTGTTTCGGGCATATACAATCCCTTATCCTCAGCAAGTCCTTTCACGACTGCCTTCCGCAAATCGGCCATTGGAGCCTTGCCGTTAGTACTATAATATTTCATATTTAAAACTTCATAAATTCTTTAATAAAATCATCTAATTTCAGCAAGCCATAACAGCCTGTCATACAAGAAATCTCATCGTATTGCTGCACATCATCAGGTTGAATCCCCTTATACCAAATCAAGAAAGGTACAGGTTTGCCAACATGAATACGCAACTCTACAGGTGTAAGATGATCAGGCAACACAGCGATGCAAACAGGGGTGTCCCAATTAACTACTTCTTGATAAATGGGAGAAATCAGTCTGCTATCAAGATATTCTATGGTCTTAAGTTTCAAATCCAGATCCCCATCATGTCCCGCCTCATCACTAGCTTCTACGTGAACAAATACAAAATCTTCATGTCTCAATGCTTCGATAGCCGCTTGTGCTTTCCCTTCATAGTTCGTATTGGAAAGACCTGTTGCACCTTCAACCTCAACAATCTTCAATCCGGCATAATGTCCTATGCCTCGAATGAGATCTACTGCAGAAATGACAGAACCCGACTTCACCTGAGGGTATTGTTCCATAAGTGTCTGCATCGAAGGGCGGTAACCTCCACTCCAAGGCCAGATGCTATTTGCCTGACGCGCTCCCTTTGCGGCTTTCGCCACATTATAAGGATGTTTACTCAACAATTCCTGAGACTTCAGGATAAGCTCATTGATAAGGTCAGCCGTTTGCTGGGGAGAGAGACGCTGATTGTTTGCCACAGAACTACTGCTATCTGAAGCAGGTTTGACCAATAGAGGGCGCCACAACTCGTTAGGATGGTCGTGAGGAGGGGCACATTCAATATGTTTATTGCCACCTTTGATGACCAACAAATGACGATACTGGATGCCTGTGATGAACTTTACACGTTCACAACCCTCCCTCTCGTTGATAGGCTTAGCGAGGTTCTCGTTGAGATACTCAATGAGCACACGGGCATCATTGGTTTCCAAATTACCTCCATTATGGGTGATAATCCTACCATCTTCGAGCGTAATGATATTACACCTTATGGCAAAATCATCCTCAGCCATCTCATAACCAATGGAAGCTGCTTCGAGGGGACCACGTCCCTCATACACCTTATTTAGGTCATAACCGAGAATCGCAGTATTGGCAACCTCAGAACCAGGCGAGAAACCTTCTGGGATTGTTATCAGCCGTCCCGTCTTTCCTTCACGTGCCAACTGGTCCATCATTGGCTTTTGTGCATATTGTAGTAAGGTCTTACCTCCCAGTCTTTCAACTGGAAGGTCGGCCATTCCATCTCCAAGAATGATAATATGTTTCATAAAACGATGTTTTATGCATTATCAGCATCACCTCAGCAGAAGAGTTCTGCATTCGGATAGCACGATAATTCATTCTATATATTGGCGATAGACATAATGTTAGCAAAAACACCGGCAGCCGTAACTGCTGCTCCTGCACCATAGCCCTGAATCAGCATAGGATATTCCTTATAGCGCTCAGTAGTGAGTAGCACGATGTTGTTCGAACCTTCCAATCCGTAGAATGGATGTCCATAAGGCACCTCCTTCAGGGCAACGCTGGTCTTGAATGACGACGGATCGTTCTCATCAGCTTCCATCGTGGCAACAAAACGCCAGCGCTTGTTCTCTGCCTCCAAGACCTTACGACGAGCCTCAAAGTCTGCATCTAATTCTGGCAAACGCTTCCAGAAATCCTCTATGCTACCTTCAAAGTAACTGTCTGGTACAAACAAATGCTTCTCCACATCGTCTTGTTCTACCTTGTAGCCAGCTTCACGAGTCAGAATGACCAATTTGCGGATTACATCCGTACCACTGAGATCTATACGAGGATCCGGTTCACTATAACGCTGCTCCTTAGCACGCTTTACGGTTTCTGAGAATGGTACATCTGCTGCTATTTCGTTGAAGATAAAGTTGAGTGTACCACTCAAGATTGCTTCTATCTTCAGAATCTTATCGCCTGAGTTACATAAGTCGTTGATGGTGCCGATGATAGGCAGACCCGCTCCTACATTGGTCTCATAACGGAACCACACACCTCTGTCTCTGGCTGTTTGCTTCAGTTTCAAATAGCTGTCGTAATCGCTTGAAGCTGCAATCTTGTTGGCTGCTACTACTGAAATATTGTGTTCTAAGAATGTCTGATACAGCATTGCAATCTGACGACTTGCAGTACAATCAACGAAGACGCTATTGAAAATATTCATCTTCACGATCTCGTCGCGCATGTGTTCTGTATTAGCTGGGAATCCAGCACGCAGAATCTTCTCGTAGTTGTCCAAGTCGATTCCATCGCGATCCAGCACGAAGTTATCAACATCTGAAATGCCAACCACATTCAGCTTTAAGCGTCTCGACTGCATCAGGAACTGCTGCTGAGTACGGATTTGCTCAAGTAGCATACCTCCAACCGTTCCGATACCACAGATAAAGAGGTTAAGTACCTTATATTCTGAAAGGAAGAATGAATCGTGGAGCACGTTGAGCGACTTACGCAGGAACTTGCCGTCCACTACAAACGAAATATTCGTTTCTGAGGCACCCTGAGCACACGCAATCACAGAGATACCCGAGCGTCCCAAAGTACCAAACAACTTACCAGCGATACCTGGAGTCTGCTTCATATTCTCACCCACGATAGCGATGGTAGCCAAGCCACTCTCTACTAACATTGGGTACATTGCTCCTGTCTCTATCTCCTTGGCAAATTCAGCGTTCAACACCTCTGCTGCAGCAGCTGCATCCTCATCGCGAACACCAATACTGGTGGAGTTCTCCGAAGAAGCCTGAGATACCATAAATACAGAGATTCCCTTATTAGCCAATGTGGTGAAGATACGACGGTTCACACCAATCACACCCACCATAGAGAGACCCGTAACGGTAATCAGCGAAGTGCCTTTGATACTCGATATACCCTTGATAGGCTTATTGTCATCTTCAATCTTATCTTTGATGAGGGTTCCTGGATGCCCAGGGTTAAAGGTATTTTTTACCTTGATAGGTATATTCTTCACGCAGACAGGATAGATGGTCGGTGGATAAATCACTTTCGCACCGAAGTTACAGAGTTCCATTGCCTCTACGTATGAGAGTTCATTGATTGTATAGGCGCTCTTAATCACTTTCGGATCAGCCGTCATGAAGCCGTCCACATCTGTCCAGATTTCCAAAACTTCGGCATCCAGCACAGCTGCGATGATAGCGGCAGTATAGTCACTTCCACCACGTCCCAGGTTGGTTGTCTCGTGGGTATCACGGTCGCGAGCAATGAAGCCGGGTACCACATAAATAGACCTTACCTCTGATTTCTTGCTGTTGATCTCGGCAAAGGTCTCCTTTACCAATTGTTTGGTAAGCTCTGTGTCGAGTACATGTCGGCCCTGTTTCTTCTCCGTACGAATAAAGTTGCGGCTGTTCATGCGAACACCGTTTTTCACCATACCTGCCACGATATGCGAACTCAGACGCTCACCATACGACACGATGGTGTCCTCCGTCTTTTTCGACAAATCGTGAACCAAATACACACCATAGAGGATACTCTTCAACTGATCGAAGAGCTGATCTACATTGTTGATTAAGTCTACGCGCTTATTGATGTCATGGATGATAGTGTCTATCATCAAGTGGTGGCGTCTTACCATCGCATCAAATTCTTCGCGATAGTGCTCGTCGCCCTGTTTTGCCATCTGCGACATTGCAATCAGTTTGTCTGTAATGCCGTCGAGTGCGCTTACTACTACTATGACAGGTTGCGTCCGAGCCTCTGCCTCCACAATCTCTTTTAAGCTCAAAATGCTTTTTACGGAACCTACGGACGTTCCGCCGAATTTCATTACTTTCATATTCCTATGCAATTTATCTTTCCGAATGGTTCCCCTCAACGAGCGGGGCTTTCTCCATTGGCGGTGCAAAGGTACAGAATTTTATTCAATCTGAATGCATTTATGTCGAATTATTTATGTTTTACATAAATCCTACTACGGAATATGTCCAATTAGCATACCTCTTATGACAAAACAAAGGGAATACACACGCATTCCCTTTGTCTTTTCGTTCATACTGTTGCCCTATCAAAAGAGGCTTCAACCACACGAGTCAAACTCCTGTATTGTTTTCAATAAACTCCTTCATGTGAACCTTGTAGTCATATACATATTCAGTATAGTTTTCGTCACCTTGTAAGAAGTTATGAATCAACCACTTGCCGTCCACCTTCAGCATCTCCCACTTAATCAGGATATTATCGCTTTCAGCAGGTTTCAAGATGAAGTAAACGTCTGCTGTCGAATCGTTCGAAAACTCCACACTCTTGAATTCGGTAGTAAAAGGAATATTGAACGAACCCATTGTCCACACATTACCACCTTCAGCAAAATAGACGTTTTCATCGTTGCCCGATTTCAAATTCTCCGATTCTATCGAACGCAGTTGATTATACACCTCTTGCCATTCCTTCGTGGTATACAGTTCCTCCAACGAGTTAGCGTAGTCGTTTCCTTCGCTGTCGTTAGCCCAGCGTAGATTCACCTCTTTATAGATCTCATCTACGAGTGCCTTGATGGTTTGTTCTTCTTGCTGCTTATCGAACTCAGGCTCCGACGTTTGTGCTTGTTTCTGTCCAGAGTTACAACTTGCTAGCAGAAGTGTGGCAAACAGTACGATATAGATTTGTTTCATACCTTATTATTTTATGCTTCGGCAGCTGCTTCGTCTTTCTTGCTGGCCAACTGCTTAATCTTGTTCTTTCCACCGAAGGCAAAAATCCAGATGAGCAGACCTGCGATGACAAGCAAGATGATTCCGAGTACAGGACGATAGAATATCCATGCAATAGCGATTACAAGGAGTGACCATACAATACCTACGACTGTACAAACAAGACCTACACCCCATCCAACAATGTTGGCAATGAATGGAACAACCTTCAAGAGGGTTTCGATGATGCCGAAGATTCCTCTCAGACCTGCGATAACGAGGACGATACCCAGCAGACGTAATACCCAAGTCAATATGGTGTTACTCATGTTTTCTGCATCAAAGATCTCTTCAATTGACTGCTTACCCATTACCAAAGTCTGGAAAAGCTCACCATTCTTTGCCTTGTAAGCCTTGAAGGTGTCTCCTGTAACCTGTGAAATGATTGTCACCTTAGCAGGAACGACCTTAGTGAACGTCACACGTACATCACCAATCTGAGGTACTGATGGGTTTACACCATAATAGAGCACATTATCTTTCACATGAATATATTGGTATCCGCTGTCTATATCTGTTGAGTCAACAACTATAGCTGGTTTACCGTGGAAGCGTACATAAGCATCTTTGGCATTCTTGTCTAACTGACTAAGCAGGTTGTCGCTGATTGCCAAATCGAAATCCTCAGTCGATGAAATGCTTGTAATCAGGCTTGAGTTCAGCATATAAGCACCGAAGTTGACGTTCTGTGCCCACTGTTCATTCTCCTCGACATTTGCCAATACTGCATTTTTGTTCTGATATGCTGGGTCCTCGAAGTCTGCTGAATTTTGAGGAGTGCTTACCCATTCAGTCGTATAGGTATAAGTGTAGGTGGTCTCTTCACCTCCACCGAGTTTGTCCTCTGTCTCTTTGTGTTCGTGCTCAACCCACTGATAGTACTCCACAGTACGCTTAATACCTATTGCAGTTACTCCTACGCCATAGTCTTTGTCAATCAAAGAGTCTGTCGTTGTAGCCATTGCAGTTGCGCAAACCAATTCACCTTCCAGCGAAGCATCTTTCTTGTCCGGGTTTGGCATTTCAACACATACTTCTTGAGCTTCTTCAAGCATGTCTGCAGTTCTTACTGCTCTACCTTCGTTCCACCACAGCAGTATTGTGGCACCGATAAAGAGAATGAAACCTCCTCCAATACCAGCACACGAGCTTTTTACGCGTGAGCCGTAACTTGTTTTTGTTGTCTTTGTGTAAGCCATTTTCTTTGTGCTTTTAATGTTAATATTGTGTAATTGATTGTTTCGACTGTTCTGTTCCTTGTGTCGCTGACCCTTCTTTTCGTTCATCATCCGCTCTCTAAGGCACCATCTTCAACTTTTTTATATCTTAACGACACTGCAAAGTTACAAATTATTTACCATTTAACCACTTACTAGTCACTTTTTTCGAATAATCCGCACTATTTTGAGCCAAAAACTGTCGAAATACACCTTTATAAGCCAATTTGTGGGAAAATACAAGTCTGCACTAAAAAAATGGAAGATTTTAACAAGTGTTATTAATTTTTGTTGTAACTTTGCAGTCAGAAAAGAACAGGTTACCAAACCAAATCAACATTCAATCGCATCAATAACATCAAACAACAAAAACAATGTCTAACCCTTTTAAAACTCAAACGATTATGAAAAAAGCATTATTCTGTTTCGCCATTGTAGCAGCAAGCATGCTGATGGTTTCTTGTGGTAACACAGGTAACAATAACGGGCCATCATTTGCAACAGATTCTTTGACTTACGACCACTATTCTTGGTTCACCTTGAAGGCATCTGTTCCTCAGGGAAAAGGTTATGTGATTACTGAAGATCAGCCAAAAGCAATCGCAGATGTTGCTGTCAGCAGTATGTTCTATATTGTAGGAGACAAGGTCGTGATTGCAATAAACGATTTCGACAGTTACACCATCGCAGAAAGAAAAGAACTGCTCCAGAAAAATGGACTCGAGAAAGAGAAACAAGGCATCGAGGATGTCAAGGTTGCTGGTCGTAATGCCTTCCGTTGGCCTTATATGTTGTTAGAAGGAAATGAGCTGACTAAATACGGCTACTACTATGAAATAGATTTCTCCGAGTACAGCCAAGCTGGTTGGGGAGGTTACAACATGTTCGAAATGATAGTTTACCCTGCTGATGGTCAACCCAATAAAATCGACGACCTGCTCAACGACGAAGAAGTGAAGTACATACTCGACAACCTTGTCTTTACTCCAAGAGAATAATAGCGATATGAAACATTCCGTTCTATTCATACTATGCCTGTTTACCCTTGCTGGTATGCAAGCACAGGGCATTCGTACAGGGTCGAAATGGAACGTAGGGTCTATGGACTATACGGCTAAAGTCAACTCCGACCGCACCATCACGTTCTCAGCTACGGCTGAAGGTGAAGAATTGGCATTCCGACTCACTCCCACACCAGGCAAGACTGACGAATACACCATTGGTACCGACCCCAATAGCGATGGATTCAACCCCTTCGAGAAGTCAACCCGAGCCAAGTTCATCAATCAACAAGGCTGGCGACTCCTATGTCTCTACGACGCAAACAACTATCTGCTCAACATACTCGATGCCACTCAGAGTATAAATGGAGAGAAAGTAGCTGTAGGCAAGTGGATGGAACAAATCTCGGGAAAGTATATCGACCACTATGGCGACACTCTCCAAATCGGCCACGGAACCATCTACGAACGGGGTGTGGCACGAGCTACCTATGAGAATATCACCTTCAACGGATGCGTAACAGGAGTGGTCAAGATAAGTGGACTCACCAACCTCGAAGGCAAATGGGAGATTGTACAAACCCTCAACGGACTCACCCTCTATCAGGTAGAGCAAGACGAATACGGTATGTTCACCCGTAAGGGAGAGAAAGAAACCCTTATTTGGGTCAACTCCGAACCACGATTCGGATATGCCAACCGCATCCTGCTCAACGACCGTGAGTTCTCCAAACTGAAGAAATCCACACTCCGCATCATGCGCAACTCAATACTGGCTGTCCATAGCTACATGGTATCCTCGCCCGACCTCGTTGAGTATTTCGGCAACCAGCCTTGGTTCAGTCCCCGACCCTCGAACGACGATGTATATGACGAACTCACACTCGTGGAACGTCTCAACATCGAACTCATCAAAGCAGAGGAAAACAATCCTAGTCACGACGATTATATCAAAGAGCCTTAACTCCAAACAGTTAACATTCTTGTTGATTTACAACTTACAGATTAAAGGCAGCCTCACGGGGCTGCTTTTTTTCGCCCTATTCATTAATATTCAATCTCCCAATCTATTTGTTTTAAGTCCTAGGGGAAATTTCTGTTGCAGGTCGTGCAACCTATGTTGCAGGTCGTGCAACGTACGTTGCAGGTCGTGCAACAGAAAATACCCTTAAGGGAAAAAACATTTTCCCCTAGGGGCTGCAAAAATTCCCTTTAGGGATTTCATCTTTATAATAGAAAAAGGAAACGAAACAAGAGGCTTTGTTTTACTGAAAAAAGCTAGAAAAAGTAGCTGAATATGCGAAAAGTTCCGCCATTTTCCATGCCCCGACCAATTACTTTCCATAGGTTGCAGAACGGGTTTCTGTGTAAGTGTCTGATTTCGTGGGAATTATATTTTTTCATGTCTCATTAATTTTCCATAGGTAAAGCATACAAGTATCAAAACTATTTCGTAACTTTGCAACCGAAAATCAATAACTATGCACATGAAACGAAGTATCATACTCATCATCGGCATTTTGCTTGCTCTTTATGGTTGCAAACAGCAAGGCCAACAGACTCAGACAGCGAAGGCTTGTCTTGAAGAGGCTGATCGTGCTTTGCAGGATGACAGCATACGTCTTGGTGAGACGCTCTTACGCCAAGCCATCCGTCAGTCAGAATCCGAAGGTGACTGGCACACCTATTATATATCCTATCAACGATTGGCAGCTACTCTGTCGCAAGGCAACGCTGAAAAGGCGCTTCAACTGATGAAGAAAGCTCTGCAAGCATACGAGCAACATCCTGACGATGAACGAAACCACATCATCCTACTCGACTATGCGGGCACATACGCAGCTCAAGTAGCATATGCATCTGATGAGTCTTACGATGAAGCACTTGGATTCATCGAAAAGGCATACGAACTCGCTGCTCAAAACAGAATAACTGACTTGATGTGTCAAACCCTCACCAGTCTTGCCAATATCACTTGGGCAGAGGGTAAGTATCGTGAAGCACTCGACGAGGCACATCGGGCTGAGACATTAGCCACAGTAGATCTTCTGCCTGGCACCCTTCAGGTGATGGGTCGCTGTTACCTAAGCCTCAACATGCTCGATTCTGCAGAAAACATCTACAAGCAGATCGAACCAGGAGATGATGTTCATCTGGCATATATCGTTCAAAGCAGCTTGGCTAAAATCGCCTTACGACGTATGGGAGCTACAAAGCTGGAGGACGATATCGATGAGACCTTCGAACAGATAGAAGATTTCTACTTCAATGCCTTGCAGCAGAAAGACGACTACTATCAGGAAACACTTCGTCAGGAGGTAGAGAATCAGCAGCTCACCTACCGCTCGAATCTATTCCGCTACTTGCTCATCATCTCTATCGTTGCAGGTGTCCTCATCATCATGGCTGTTGTGATGGTGTTCCGCTATCGCATGCGGTTGATTCGTCAGCACCAAGCATACGAGAAGTCAGAACTGAAGAACGAACTGCTGATTCAGGAACAAGAGAAGCGTCAGTTGCAACAAGAGAAAGAATATCAGCAATCACAGTTACAGCAAACGGGCGAAGTAGTAGCCTTCCTGCAAAACTACATCCTCGAACGCACTGAGGTCATCAAAAAACTAAACCTTAGCAATGACTCTCGAGTGGTCCTCAATCAACGCGAATGGGCAGAGGTGGAGCGTACCCTCAATGCAATCGACGGCAATCGCTTCGCCAATATCCGAGAGCAATATCCCGAGATGCAGGAAGACGATATCCGCCTATGCATCCTCACCCGTCTGGGACTTAGCAATCGAGCAATAGGCAACATCTACTGCATCACCATCTCAGCAGTACAACACCGCAAACTCAAGTTAAAGAAAGACATGTTTGGAGAAACCAATCCAGATGTTACATTGGAACAAATAATAACGAAATAAAAGAGAATATTATGAAAAGAACATTTATCACATGCATTTGTGCTCTGGTGCTATTCCTGGCATCATCGGAGCAGTTGTGTGCCCAGCATTCCATGCTGGAAGGAAATCCTGTGTGGGTGTATCAACAAGAAGTGGCTTGGGATGTCAAAGATTTTCCTGCCAATGTGAATATGTCTGCTATTTATGAACCTCTTGCGTTTTTCTTCCACATCTATTACGTGAAAGGCGACACAACGATTCAGAATCGGGCGTACAAAAAGCTCTATCATGAATATATAGATATTAATGGAGCGTATGCATTTGGAACTAATGGTGCAGAGCTGATATCCCTTCTCCGAGAAGATGGTGATAAAATACTAGCTCCTCGCAGTTTCTACCAAAAACAATGGGGTGATGCTGACAGGTATTACGAATTGGTTGGGTCAACTGACGATGAAATCGTGGTTTATGACTTCGATGCATTTAGGCAAGGGAAAGTGTCTTTAAAACAAAAAAACGAAATTTTTACCCATTTCATCGAAAATCAATATCAAACAACACTTGTCGATAAGACTTCTCGCAAGGTATATTCGCTTGGAGAAGATGAAAATGCTGTTCAGGTTATCGATAGAATTGGTTGTAGCCAGAACAATGTCATGCTGTATGCTCCATTTGCAGATGATGCCTATTTGGTGCCTGATGAGGTTGAAGCCGAGATGAAGATCCTTATTAATATGACAGATTCAACTGTAAGTATGTATCCAACGGGGAATAGTAATGGAGAAACGTCACCTCGATTTCTTATATGTTTATGGGATTGGGGTGCCTGTTACTTCTTTGTAAAGGATGTTAATCAATTATCTGTTGATGACACCTGGGTCAGAACGGCTGAAGATGGAAAGATGATGGTAACTATGAAAAAGAGTTCTACATTTTCATTCTTAGGCTATTATGTGAAAAACGGAAAAATTGTGTATCATGACAAAAGCCATGACACAAGAGATGGGAAATATGGATATGGAGCTATTGAGAGATATGAAATCCTTCAAAAATATCTGAACTATTCTATCAATGATGAAGAGGAGATGGTTGATTTAGGGTTGAGTGTAAAGTGGTCTACACACAATGTAGGAGCGACTTCACCAACCGACTACGGTCAATATTTCTGTTGGGGAGATACCATAGGCATTAATCGTCCAAGCGATTATTTGCAAAGTGTGGCTTATTCAGGTCATTATTTTGAATTTGAGAAACGATTGCAAACTCATATTGCCAAGACAAAGTTCGATGCAGCTTATCAGCTACAAGGCAAGAATTGGCGAATGCCGACAGTTGCAGAGTATCAAGAACTGATTAATCGCTGTGCAAGTGTAGAGATAAGTGTGGATGGTGTTGCAGGCTTTCTGCTGACAGGTCCTAATGGTAATACATTGTTCTTACCAAAAGCTGAAGGGATGGAGCAGACACGAGATGGTATGACTTTAAGTAGGTATTTCTATGATGACGCAATATATTGGACAGAAGATCTGATTGAAGACAGCAGAGGTCATAAAGCAGATGTTGAGGTGTACTATAACAACCAACTCGACATCGTAGATCGCTATGAAAATCAACATTATCCCCTGAAAGCATTGCCAATTCGTGCTGTCTATGACGAGAGTGGCGATAAATGGTTGGATGTGAAGGAATACCTCTATTACGAGCATTATGACTTGATTGAATGGGGATGGAATGAGAATGATATAGTGATTCCTACCATCGAAGCATGTAATGACTTCATCGCACGCCATCAAGAAATGTTTGGTGATAGTGCCGTACAATACAGCAATATGATTCGAAAAAGGTTTGTGTCATTCTTCAGGAAACATGTCACAGAGAACCTTGAGACCTACAAATCGAGAGCCGTTTACACCTACGAAGGTTCTGACGGTAAGACCTTGTACTTTGTCGATCAAATTGATGATGAACTATTAGATGTGATAGATGCTCAGTTAGGTCAAATAGACTTACTATCTACCATTAATTTAGAGAAGGATGAAAAGGGGAACGATGCATACACCAAGAACTGCAGCTACACGGTGGAGAATCTTGACCCGAAATTCGGAGTGCCAGGCAATCAGTATCTGCATGCAATACCGACAACTCAGGCAGCACAGCCATACATTGCATTCAACCTGCCTTCGCTGTTGGCTAACACTAATTACACCATCCGCATCACAATGGCTCCAGAAGGTCTTGAAAGCGTAGAGCCTCAAGGGAATCAGTTCAGAATCAACATGTTTATTAAGAATGCGGATGGACAATGGCCTAAGTCACGCAACTTCGTTTGTAAAAACCCACTCGACCCAACAGGAAAACAATTAAACTTTACCTCTTCAGCAGATACCCTTACTGTTATTGACATTCCTTTGACTTTAACATATTCGTCAGACGTAATGGTTCAGTTGCAGTCGTATGTTTCTTCGGCAGAAACCAAGACCTATACCCGCCATTTGAGGATAGCCAATATAGAAATTATAAAACAAGATACACAAAACAATGAAAACGTCCAGAATGACAGTTTAGCCCAGTACCTTCCATTTGTGCAAGCAGGAAAAAGGTGGACAGTCAATCAATCCTATGTGGGCAAAGAAAACTTGGACGAAATGACATACGCGTTGTCCTACGATGAGGTATCCGAAAATGGGAATCAATACTATAGTATGTCGAGAAGCCTCAATGGTAATCTTGTGGATGATGAACCCTTTATGATACGTGAAAAGAATCGCAAAGTATACTTACACTTCCCTTACACAGAATATGAATATCTGTTGTTCGACTATTCTTTGAAGGCTGGCGATACATACTGGACTTATTCGTTAGATGAGCAGAAGGCTGTGGAATATGAGGTGTTGTCTGTCAGTGACTTTACAGACGGTCCCGAGTTCGTCTATCGTGAGTATGATGAAAAGGGCGATAGCATGAAAACCTATGTGCGCTATCTGCGTAAATGGGTGGTTGAGCGAATCAACAAGCCTATACAAAAGACTTGGATAGAGGGTATTGGCAGTATTGAAGGCCCTTTGGCAAACTTCTATGATGCTACCCGAACTTCAGGCAGAGACTATCTGGCATACGTTGAACTGGGTAGGTTGGATTACCTGCCATTCGAGTTCAATGACACAGTAAACTATCGATGGCACGGATGCAACTTGCCAACAGGAGCAGAGGATAACTGGGAGGAAGACTTCCACAAACTCACTTACGAACTAGAAGGCGACCGCTTGCATGTCTATGGGAAAGCACTTACACAATGCGGTCCAAACAACTATGCCTATTTCAAGGAAGAACCGACCGATGATCCACTCACATATCGAATCCGTTTCTACATACAAGAGGTGGAGCCAACGATGGACTGCATGGCTCTCCATGCCACAAACTTCTATGTCTCAGGTTTCAATCCAAACCTCAACTACATCATTGTTGACAATCATGACGAGGAGCATCCTGTCATCAACAAGACACCACAGATGGCTTATCGTCCGTTCGTCGAAGACGGAAAGGTGTGGAAGGTAAAGGTCATCTCTGACGGATGGCCGAAAGAAGAGTGGATTGACTACTATTACTTCGACGGAGACACCATCATTGGAGGCCAGTTGTCAAAACGAATGATGTGTGTGAAAGGTGATCATATCGAATATAAGAGCCCAGAGAATATAGAGTCTGTAGAGAGTGGAAAATATATAGGAGCATGGTATGAGCAAGACAAGAAGGTATATTTTGCTAGCAATCATCAAGAGCAGTTTGAATTACTCTACGACTTTACACTTTCCACAGGCGATAGCATACAAAACCCAGAAGGACAGTTGTTACTAGTCAATAAAGTATCTGGAGGCATCCCCGGATTTAAAGGTACATATTACAAAATAGGAGATATAAATGTAGAACGTTGGTTAGAAGGAGTTGGCAGCGAAACCTTCCCTCATGCTAATTTCTCATGGAATGGCAATATTGGTGCTCTCATAGCATGTTGTGTAGGTGATGAAGTCATCTATTTCAATGAACAACTCGCAGACAAACTGAGCTATGATAATCCCACCTATGCCAAGAAGCGTCGCTTCGACTTCAACCACACTATTAAGACCCAGCCAAAAGCGCCAGTCAGAAGAGCGGAAGAAGTATCCCTCTATGGCGAATTCAACAATCAGGTGCTTGACATCAATCTCAACCCACTCGATGAGGCATACTTGGTACGCATCACAGACAATGCAGGCAAAGTTGTATATGAGAAAGTTGTGAATGCAAGTACTATCGTAGCCCTGAATATCGACATCTCAAAGTATCCAGAGGGACAATACACCATAACGATTGACAACAGCAAAGAGACCTTCAATGGTGTGTTCGATACAACCACTACAGGTATTGCAGAAATCGTAAATGGTAAATCGTCAAATAGTAAATCAATCTACAACCTGCAAGGACAGCGGATCAACAATTTGCAGAGAGGTTTGAATATCGTGGATGGTAAGAAGATATTCGTCAGATAAACATTAAATATGAAATAATGAAACGAAAGCTTCATTGAATTGCGTGTGGTTGCCTGGATAGCTATGTCCAGGCACCTTTTTATTGTAATGATACAAAGTTTATTGAACTGACAAAATACCATAAGAAAATAGTATAAGTTCTGTAAAAGTGCGTTTTCTAGGCTTAAAACCAGCGCTCTTTCCACCCCCCTTGGACAATTTTTCCATACCTGTTGTTAGATGTTAACGTCTATCTCTATGAATTGCAACGAGTTTCGCTTTGTAGTTCTATTATTATTTTCCATAGGGAAAGCTTTTTTCTTTATAAATAATGTTGTAACTTTGCGGTGCGATACCCTA
>JAEEGL015745708.1_pt1 | contig 56762 bp, 46 predicted proteins | sample 9134231 | NCBI WGS metagenome assembly JAEEGL01 (sample SAMN16246548, study PRJNA631951) | gut metagenome | biome: gut microbiome; feature: rumen; material: fiber-attached | host: Bos | place: Iran: Karaj | collected 2018-10
AAACAGGTTCCGGATACCAAAAACGGTGTTGTATTTAACCCGGACGGAACCTTAAACAGAGGTGCAATGGACAAAGTTATGAACCCGGATGATAAAGCCGGACTTGAGGTTGCACTTCAGATTAAAGAAAAAACAGGGGCAGAGATTACGGTTGTTACCATGGGTATTCCGGATGCGGATGCGGTTCTTCGCGAGGCATTTGCCATGGGAGCAGATAAAGGCGTATTGATTACAGATCGCGTACTTGGTGGTGCCGATACTTGGGCAACTTCTTCTACCATCGCTGCAGGAATCAGAAACTTGGAATATGATTTGATCATTACCGGTCGTCAGGCTATCGACGGTGATACCGCTCAGGTAGGTCCTCAGATCGGTGAGCACTTAGGTATTCCTGTAATTTCTTACGCAGCTGATGTACAGGTTGAGGGAGACAGCGTTATCGTACAGCGTCAGTATGACGATCGTACCCATAAGCTTAAGGCTAAAATGCCGGCTCTTGTTACCTGCCTTTCAGAAGAGATTACTCCACGTTATATGACTCCCGGCGGAATTTTCGATGCTTTTGAAAAGGAAGTTACCGTTTGGGGACGTAATGACTTAAAGGATTTGGATGACGGCGATATCGGTCTTGCAGGTTCTCCTACAAAGATTGCAAAGGCATCCGACAAGGTTCGTAAGGGTGCGGGCGAAACCGTTAACCTTGATCCTACGGAATCCGTTAAGTACATTATGGAAAAATTAACAGAGAAGCACGTAATCTAAGAAAGGTGGTAAGAATATGTCTTTAGAAGAATATAAAGGAGTATTTACCTTTGCTCAGCAGGTGGACCACAAATTAGAGGGCGTTGCTTTCGAACTTATCGGTAAAGGTAAAGAATTAGCAAATGATTTGGGAACTGATGTTACAGCAGTTTTAATCGGTTCTGACGTAAAAGATTTGGCAGATCAGTTGGCTGAGTACGGCGCTGACCACGTTATCGTAGTAGATGATCCAAAGTTAAAGGATTATCGTACCGAGCCATATGCACAGGCTCTTTCCGGAGTAATCAATGAGTTTAAGCCGGAAATCGTACTTGTAGGTGCAACCGCCATCGGTCGTGATCTTGGACCTACCGTTTCCGCAAGAGTAAAAACAGGTCTGACCGCAGACTGTACTTCTCTTGAAATCGGAAACTTCCCATTAAATGCACCGGAAGATCAGCAGAAGAAAAATCAGCTTCTTATGACCCGCCCCGCATTTGGAGGAAATACCATTGCAACCATCGCTTGCCCGGACAACCGTCCGCAGATGGCTACCGTTCGCCCGGGTGTTATGATTAAGATGGAGCCGAAGAAGGGCGCAAAGGCTGATATCATTGAATATAAACCTGACTTAACCGAAAACTGCAAGTATGTTGAAATCTTAGACATCGTAAAAGAAGTCGGAAAGAAAGTAGATATCATGGAAGCTAAGATCTTAGTATCCGGCGGACGTGGTGTCGGATCTCCGGAAAACTTCAAGCTTTTGGAAGATTTAGCAGATGCACTTGGCGGAACCGTTTCCTGCTCACGTGCAGTTGTAGATAATGGCTGGAAGCCAAAGGATTTACAGGTAGGACAGACTGGAAAGACCGTTCGTCCCAATGTTTATTTTGCAATCGGCATTTCAGGAGCCATCCAGCATGTGGCAGGCATGGAAGAGTCTGATATCATCATCGCCATCAACAAGGATGAGACAGCTCCAATCTTTGAAGTCGCAGATTACGGAATCGTAGGCGATTTGAATAAGATCGTTCCTGCACTTACGGAAAGCATCAAGGCTGCCAAAGCCAATGCATAAATTTCTTCATTTTTAATCTTTGAAAAATAGAACCCATATTCTATTTTGCCCCTGGTGGACCTCGCGTTTGCCGGGGGTTTTTTATGTGAGATTCCGCCAAAAAAATGGAAATTGAAGGATACTTTTCTCTAGGCATATAGTGTATAATATCCTTGTTTGAATCTTTACTTAAAAGGAGGAGGAAAAGATGGGATTTATTAAAGCTTTTGCAGGTGCTATTTCAGGCACATTTGCTGATCAGTGGTTGGATATGGTTATGCCGATGGACGCACCGGCTACAGCAGGCGTGATTCCTGCAGTACAGAAAGGAACCAATGCAGGACGTGGCTCAAACACAAAGGGTTCCGAGGGTATTATTACAAACGGAAGCAAGATTTTGGTTCCGGACGGATATGCGCTGATTACCTTACAGGACAACGCAGTTACCGGTTTTATTTCCGATCCGGGCGGATATATTTTCAATTCTGAGGATCCGAATGCAAAGTCTATTTTCTCAGGCGGAGGCTTGGTAGAAGGAATCATCAAACAGGCATTTGAAAGATTTAAGTTTGGTGGTGTTCCGGGCTCCAGACAGGGTGCTCTTTATGTAAATATTAAAGAGATTCCCAACAACAAGTTCGGCACTCAGTCAGAGATTTATTGGGATGATGCGTATTTAAATACTCAGGTAGGAGCTATGGCTCGCGGTACCTATACATTAAAGGTTGTGGATCCGATTACCTTTGTTAAGGGATTTGTTCCGGTAACTTATATTACAAGCGGTAGAATCTTTGACTTTGCTGATATGGACAATGACGCTTCCGAGCAGCTCTTTACCGAAGTGGTTGGAAGTCTTGCAGCAGCTTTTTCTGCATACTCCAATGACCCTGCAAGAGGCAATCGTATGGCAAAGATCCAGGGAGATCAGCTTGGATTTGCAAAGACTCTTTCCGATGTGGTAGAGGAGAACTATCAGTGGAAGACCGACAGAGGTCTTGAAATTGCGAAGGTTGCCATTGCAGCTATCGAATACGACGAGCAATCCAAGGCAATCCTTTCCGATGTTCAGAAGGCAGATTCCCTTTCCGGAGCAAGAGGCAATTCTTTCATGCAGCAGGCAGTTGCAAGAGGTATGCAGGCAGCCGGCGAAAACGGTGGCGACGGAGCCATGGCTATGGGATTCATGGGCATGGGCTTAAACGCTGTAGGTGGCGGTGTTGCAGGATTACAGCAGCCGGTTCAACCACAGGCAGCTGCCCCGGCAGAAGATCCGGTTACCAAATTAAAACAAATGAAAGAACTCTTGGATGCCGGTGTAATCACCCAGGAAGAGTTTGATGCTGCAAAGGCGAAGTTCTTAGGCTAAGGAGGACTTCGGATGTCAGAAGAAAAGATAATTGATACCGCCGTGGGCGTCAAAGACGGACAGACCAAGTGCCCCAAGTGCGGTGCCACAGACATCAGTATTAATGAAACTACCGGTCAGCTTCGCTGTAACTTCTGTCGTTTCACTTTTCAGGCAGAAGTGATAGAGGATATGAAGTCCGGTGTTGGCGAGATTTCCGGCGAAGAAGTGGGAAGCGGTGCCGTAGATATCGATAAAGAAGCCGAGTCTATGGTGACTTTAAAGTGTACCAGTTGCGGCGCGGAAGTGGTGATAAATTTAAACGAATCATCACAGGCCAGATGCCATTGGTGCAGAAATATGCTTTCCATCAATTCAAAGGTGCCAAATGGTACGGTTCCCGATGTGATTCTTCCTTTCCACATGAAAAAGGAAGAGGCAAAAAGCATAATCGAGGATTATGTAGGTCATCGTAAGTTTTTTGCCAATAAGCGGTTTAAACAGGAGTTTACCACGGAAAACATCATGGGTGTGTACTTCCCTTATATGCTTGTGGATATGAAGGGACACGCTACTTTTTCCGGTGTGGGTGAGCATGAAAAAAGCCATCGAACCGTTACGGAGGGTACTAAGGACAATAAGACGGAAAAGACCATTTATACCGTGGAGTCTTTTAACGTTAAGCGCGAGTGTGATGTAGAGATTGATGATTTGACCGTGGAATCTTCTGCCAGACGAGCAGGTGCTTCTAAGGAAAATGAAACGAATAACATCATTAATGCAATTTTGCCCTTTGATACGGAAAACTGTGTAAAATTTGATTCCAATTATTTGCACGGATACACGTCAGAGAAGCGCGATACCAACAAAAAGGATTTACAGCCGATTGTGGACAATCAGGAAAGAGAAGCGGTGAAGTTTGCCTTAAACCGAAGTGTTTCCGAGTACGACAGAGGCGTAAAGTGGGAGACCATGGACATCCAAAAAGAAGGGGAAAAATGGCTGGCGGCGTATTTGCCGGTGTGGCTGTATTCTTATGTGGAAAATCCCGGATCTCATAATCAGCTGACTCACTACGTGGCGGTAAATGCACGGACAAAGGAGACCATCGGAAGCGTGCCTATTAACAAGACACGGATTCTTTCTGTATCAGCCCTCATTGGATTGTTGGTATTTGTGTTGACTTTTGGTTTTTGTATTATGTCCAGCTCCGGAGGTGAAGCCAAAGGATTTGGAATAAGCCTAGTGTTATCTGTGGCGGTTGCTTTGATTTACTATGCTTGCGTATACGGAAAATATCGCAATACCGCGGCCAGACACCACTTCGAGGAAGAGACAAAGATTGATTTGAAAAACATTGAGAAACAGGATCAAAGAGTAAAACAGTTTGATACCGAGTCATCAAGTTTTTCGGCTGCAAACAATATGGTTGTTCAGATTGAACATCTTCACATTTAAAAAGAGGAGACAGGGGACGGTTCTCTGTCTCCGTTGTTATAAGAGGAGTGAAAGGATGACAGAAGTATTGGGGTATATTCAGGGAATGGATGATGCGGCGGTTTTGATACGTTTGATACTTGCGACCATCTGCGGAAGCCTGATTGGATGGGAGCGGGTGGTGAGACGCCATAGCGCCGGTATCCGAACCTTTGCATTGGTAAGCTTGGGATCTGCTGTGGCAGCAGTATTAAACCTGTATCTTGCCGGAATGGATGGGTTTAATGCAGATGTGGGCCGAATTCCGGCCGGCGTTGTCAGCGGTATCGGATTTTTGGGTGCAGGAACCATTATCGTTACCGGTCGTAATCAGATAAAAGGATTGACGACCGCTGCATCACTTTGGGTGGCATCCTGTATGGGAATGGCCTTTGGAGCAGGTTATATTTCCGTGGGATTTACCTGTTTCGTGTTGGTGATGGGTGCCAATATGATATTGATGAAGTTGTCCCAAAAAATTGAGGAAAACAGCCGCTACGTCAGCATATATGTGGAAGTGGAAGAAACCGGCGGTGTGAAAAAACTACGCAAAAAATTATTGGAAATGGGATATACCATTAACAGTATTAATAAGACAAAAGATAAGACACTTTCCGGAACTGATGTGGCCTTGATGATAGAGATTGACTATGGAGCCAAACATGCGCATCAGGAACTGTTTGAAGCATTAAATAACTTGGAATACGTAAACTATGTGGAAGAAATCTAACGCAAAAAAGAGAGTGCCGGCGACATATATTCCCGGGTGGAACTATATTCGCAGGACCGTATATCCTGTAAATAAGTATGATACATGCGGCTATACGGCCGCATGTCTTCTTTTAAACTATTATCATAATCAGCCCGGCCCCCTACAGGGAAAAGTGATTCCGAAAGAGTTTTTGGATTACAACGGAAAACTTTTAACAAAAGGCTATACTCTTCAGGATAAACTGATTCAATATGCTTCTCACAGTAAGACCTGGGCCTGGTCGGTAGCAAACGTGTTGAATTGCTATTTTGAGGAATATGGGATTGCTGCAAAAGCTCATTTTTGTTTGTTTCGGATGGGGGCGTATGCCCGTTTGAAAAAAGGCGCGCCGTTGATCCTTTTCGGGAATCTGCCAAAAGAAAAAGAAGATACCGGTCTTTCCAATCGCTTGAACCATGCTGTGGTGGCGTACGGATTAAATTTCACAAAGGGAGTAATGCCGCGCTTTATCGTGCATTACGGATGGAAACATCGGGAATATAACATCTTAACGAACGAGGTTATAGGCTCCTATTGCTTTATTGAAAGCAAACTTTAAATATCAGAATAATAGTGTATTTTTCTGACAATTTCTGATATACTTCTCATATGTACTTATGTTGGGGGAGGTTGCATATATGTACGAGAAGGAACGAAAAGCCAGTGTTTTACTTGCAATAGGCTGCTGGGTAGGATATGTGGTTACATTATTGATATCCGGTGGCGAATCGGTGATAGCGGATTTCTTATCTCCGATTTGTGCCTTTTTTTCTGCACTTAGTATAGGTTTGGTTGCTCTTGTAAATGACAAGTACAAGTTGTCCATCAGTCTCATTGCCTTAGGTCCTATTTTTTGGATGCTGGGTGATGTCTTATATCTATTCAATGATTTAGGCTTTATAGCAGATAATCAGATTGTCACTCTTACAAATCCCGTATATCGAATGACAAGTTATGTATATGTAATAGGTTTGGTGATTTTTTGTATTGTTCAGTACAGAAAGCGGGACGTTATGCGTCTGTTGGTAAACGCTTTTCTGTTTTCTGTGTCCACCGTGATTATCAGCATCGCTGCTTTCCGTGTTTTAAGAAATCAGGATGTTACCATTTATGACTTTAAACCTACCTTTTATCCAAGCATTTTGGTTGCCATGTTCATTGTCGTATTCTTTCTTGTGATTACGGCAAACCATTCTGACAATCGAATCAGTACCTATGGTATTTTGGTGTTATGCGGATTTTTCCTTTACGGAATGTCGGATGTTCGCTATATGTTGGTGGAAGCCACCGGCGGTGATCCTTCCGGTGCTCTTACGGATGCCGTATTCTTATTGAGTATTGTTCTGATTGGCATGGCTTATTCAACTCCGTCTATTATCAATCTTATGGAAGAAAATGAGCGGGGCCGAACCGTAAGAAGCGGTATTCCGGGAATTGTTTTGGCCACTACGGTGCTGGCCTTTGGCGTGATTTTCATGATCTTAAAAGCCATAGACTTTACCGTATTTTGTATTTTGTTGATTACTACTATGGCATATTTCCTTCTCAGTAAGATCCTACAGGTAAACGAGTTAAATGAGAAGTTGATTGCGCAAAAGGAAGAAGAATTATCGGAAGCCAATGAAAAACTGGCCAATGTATCTGTTTTGGATGTTCAGACCGGACTTAAAAACCGTCGTGCATGGAATCGTTATCGTGAGGAACTGAAAGTAGAGCATAAAAAAAGCCGACTGATTTTGTACTCCTTGGATATTAATTTCTTTAAGATGATAAATGATACCTATGGAACAGCTGCAGCAGATAAGCTTTTGGCGGAAATCGGCCGCAGACTCCTGTCTATAGAGGAAATGGGAATCACTGCCTTTCGTATGGACGGAGATCAGTTTATGATTCTATGTGTAGATTCGGGACATGAAGTGGATTCTGCCAGATTTTCGGATTATTTGATTGGTGTGTTGGATCGGCCTTATGAGGTTGGAGAAAAGGTGATTCGGATGACCTTCAGTATCGGTGCAGCCATGTATCCCGATGATATCGAAGATATGGATCAGTTGATGAGCTGTGCGGAATCCGTTCGAACCGCATCCAACCCTAATGGAAATGCATCCACTTGTGCATTCTTTGATTCCAGAATTATGCCGCGTATCCAAAGAGAAAATCTGATCGAGAATAAACTACAGAATTTGGATTACGAGGAAGGACTGCAGCTTTATTACCAGCCACAGGTGATTTCGTCCACCGGAGAGTTGATTGGTATGGAGGCATTACTTCGCTGGAATGACGAAGATTTGGGATTTATTCCACCGGCGGAATTTGTTCCCATAGCGGAAAACATGGGAATTATGCCGGCCTTGGGCGAGTGGATTGTGCGCCATGCTTTGATGCAAATATCGGCATGGAACAAAACCTACGGGAAAAACTTAAAAGTAGGCATTAATGTATCCCCGAAGCAGCTTCAGGAAGAATACTTCACGGAAACCTTCTTACGGATTATGAAGGAGATGGATGTGGATCCGGCATGGATCGATGCGGAAGTGACGGAGTCCATTGCATTAAACGGAATTATCTTAAATACGAATATTATTTCTTCTTTGAAGCGGGAAGGATTAAGCATTTCCGTAGATGATTTTGGAACGGGATATGCAGCATTTTCCAATATGATCAGCTTTAAGTTTGATCGAATCAAGATTGCCAAGGAACTCATTGATAATATCACCGTTCATAATAATGCAAAAGTGGTTGTGGCTTCCATTATCAATATGGCAAAGGGCATGAAACTGGCTACCATCGCCGAGGGCGTGGAGGAAAAAGAGCAGGTGAACTGCCTGGTGGAAATGGGATGTGATCAGATTCAGGGATATTACTTCGGAAAACCGATTCCTGCGGATGAATTTGAAAAGAAGTGGTTTCACTAGTTGTTCCTATTGAAAAAAATTGCAAATGGTATTAAACTTGAAAGGCTGTTTAACAACAGCCTTTCATTTATGTTGATTTTGTGTAAATAGATAAGGAGTGTTCAATGAGTAACGACAGATTGGTTCCGGCGTTGTTTACCACCATGAAAAACTATTCGAAGGAGCAGTTTTTGAAAGATTTGGTGGCAGGTATTATAGTAGCAATTATTGCCCTGCCTTTATCCATTGCTTTGGCCATTGCCTCAGGAGTTGGTCCAAGTGAGGGTATTTATACCGCCATTATTGCCGGCTTTATTATTTCCGCGTTTGGCGGAAGCCGTGTGCAGATTGCCGGTCCTACGGCAGCTTTTGCCACCATAGTGGCAGGAATCGTTGCTAAAAACGGAATGTCCGGCCTGGCTTTGGCTACCATCTTTGCCGGTATTCTTTTAATCCTAATGGGTCTTCTTCGTTTGGGAAGTTTGATTCGATTTATTCCCTATACCATAACTACGGGATTTACCGCCGGTATTGCGGTTACCATTGTCATCGGTCAGGTAAAAGACTTTTTGGGGCTTTCCTATCCAAAGGGGATTCCGACCATAGAAACCATGGACAAGGTAAAGGCCATAGCCGGAAACATCGGCACCTTAAATACGCAGGCCCTTATGGTGGGATTGATTTCTTTAGCCGTACTAATTGTTTGGCCTTTTATTCCTAAGGTAGGAGAGGTAATCCCTGCCTCATTGATTGCCGTATTTGTCGGAATTGCTTTGGTGTTTGGATTAAACTTAAATGTAAATACCATTGGAGATTTGTATACCATTGGAAGAGAACTTCCTTCCCTTCGTTTCCCGGAGATTACGGTGGATGCGTTAAAGTCGGCAGCATCCAACGGTTTTACCATTGCGGTGTTAGCTGCAATCGAATCTTTGTTGTCCTGTGTGGTTGCGGATTCCATGATTAATGCCCATCACAGAAGCAATCAGGAGTTGATTGCTCAGGGTGTGGGAAATATCGGTTCCGCATTGTTCGGAGGAATTCCGGCTACCGGAGCCATTGCAAGAACTGCCGCAAATATCAAAAACGGCGGACGTACACCAATAGCGGGAATCGTTCATTCTATTGTTTTGGTTTTAATGCTTGTGGTATTGATGCCTTATGCATCCTTAATTCCAATGCCAACCATTGCTGCCATTTTGTTTATCGTAGCTTATAACATGTGCGGTTGGAGAACCTTTGTGCATTTGTCAAAAACAGCGCCCAAAAGTGATATTGCGGTACTTATCGTATCCTTTGTACTTACGGTTTGCTTTGACTTGGTAGTGGCTATCGGAGTAGGTATTGTACTTGCTTGCGTTCTTTTGATGAAGAGAATGGCAGACGAAGCCACCCTTACCGGTTGGAAATACTTCGATCAGGATACGGATCCGGATGATATTGAATACAAAGTTGTTCCAAAACAGGTGCGTGTATACGAGATTTCCGGACCTATGTTTTTCGGTGCTGCGGATTTGATTTCGCAGATGTCTTTAAAGGACTTTACAAAGGTACTTGTTATTCGAATGCGTTCGGTTCCGGCATTGGATGCCACTGCCATGCATTCTTTGGAAGACCTGCATGAAAGATGCGTTCGTCAGGGAGTAACCATGGTATTTTCTCATGTAAATGAGCAACCTATGCGTACGATGAAAAAAGCAGGTTTTTATGATATGATAGGAAGCGACAACTTCTGTCCGCATATTGATGATGCAATCAATCGTGCCACAGATCTTTGTAAGAAAAATAACTAATTTGATAATTATGTAAGTAGGACACGTGATCGCAACCGCAAGTCCCGAAAGGGCGCGGTTGAGGAAAGTCCGGGCTTCACAGGGCAGGATGCCGGATAACGTCCGGTGGAGGTGACTCCAAGGCTAGTGCAACAGAAAGAAACCGCCTCTTTATGAGGTAAGGGTGGAAAGGCAGTGTAAGAGACTACCGTTTCTTTGGTAACAAAGAAAGCCATGTAAACCCCATTCGAAGCAAGACCGAAACGAAGCGTACGTGGCCCGCCAGCTTCAGGTTGGTCGCTAAAGGCCGGTGGCAACATCGGTATCAGAGATAGATGATCACGCACGACATAACCCGGCTTATCGTCCTGCTTACATTTTTATAATATTGTATCTGTTTTAGAACTTATCTTTCATTGTAATCACAGGCAAATTCTGCTAATATTATCCGTGTTGTAATATATCCCGTAAGAAGTGTTTTGTTTTGCGGTATCGCAGTTTGGAAGTCCGGACTTATCCTTAAGCCGGCAGCTTAGGTACCTTTTGTTTTGCTTATGCACAGGCAAGCGGCATGACACATTTGACAAGGGAATAGAAACAAGGAGGAAAATTAAATGAAAATGAACACAAAAACCATCGTGGGCATGGGACTGCTTACGGCAATTGTCATTGTTTTACAGGCATTGGCATTAAACATCCGTTTTGGTATGTTTTGTATCACCTTAGTATTGGTACCGATTATCGTAGGTGCCGCTCTTTACGGATGGCAGGCAGGAGCTTGGCTCGGATTCGTATTCTCTGTAGTTGTTTTACTTACCGATGCAGGTGCGTTTTTAGCAATCAGTATTCCCGGAACCATTGTTACCGTTATTGCAAAGGGTACCTTGGCAGGTTTGGTTGCCGGAGTGGTATACGCAGCCTTATCTAAAGTGACAAATACCATGGTTTCTACCGTTGTGGCAGGTGTTGTTGCTCCGGTTGTTAATACCGGAATCTTTGTTCTCGGTTGCTTTATCTTTTTCTACCCAACCATTTCCGAGTGGGCAGCAGCAGCCGGATATGCAAACGGCGCAGCTTATTTAATGCTTGGTATTGTAGGCTTTAACTTCTTCGTTGAGCTTGCAATCAATCTGGTTTTAAGTACTGTTATCGTTCAGATTGTAAACATCGGTAAAAAGCAGATTTTGCAGGAAGCATAATCAGTTTGAATACGAGTGATATGTGATGAGATAAATGTCCGATCCGTTTTTGGGATGACCATGGTGGGTCGGACTTTTTTATGGAGATTTTTTACATGAGCATTATGGAAATTGACACCGTAGACATTGATTTGAAAGAAAATGCGGTGGTAATTATCGATCAAACCAAACTTCCCAATGAGGTGGTTCTTAAGAAATTAAGAGATCCAAAGGAGATTTGGGAAGCAATTTATAAACTGGAGGTTCGTGGTGCGCCTGCCATTGGTGTTGCTGCGGCTTTTGGCATTTATGTAATTGCCAAGGATATTTCGGATGACTATCCGACGGAAGATGATTTTTACAAAGCATTCCATGAGAAAAAGGAATACTTAAATTCTTCAAGACCTACGGCTGTCAATCTTTCCTGGGCACTCAATCGTATGGAAAAGTGTTTGGATGCTCATCGGGGAGAGAGCAGAGACATACAGATAGAAGCTTTAAAAAATGAATCCATTGAGATTCGGGACGAGGACATTCGTGTTTGTAAAAAAATCGGTGAGTATGGAGTGGAGCTTGTAAAGGACGGAGACGGTGTGTTGACCCATTGTAATGCGGGTAAGCTTGCCACTGTTCGTTACGGCACCGCCACATCTCCCATTTACGTGGCAAAGGAAAGAGGCATAAACCTACGGGTTTACTGTGATGAAACAAGACCCCTTTTACAGGGAGCACGCCTTACCTCCTTTGAACTCTATGAATCCGGTATAGATACCACATTGTTATGTGATAACATGTCTGCGGCTTTGATGAAAACGGGTAAGGTAAATGCCGTTTTTGTAGGATGTGACCGTGTGGCGGCCAACGGGGATACCGCCAATAAAATCGGAACTTCCGTAGTGGCTACCGTGGCAAAACGATACGGAGTACCGGTGTATATTGCTGCTCCTACATCTACCATTGATATGAATTGCGCAAGCGGTGATGATATTGTGATAGAGCAGCGCGACGGAAAAGAAGTGACGGATATGTGGTATGAAAAGCCTATGGCTCCTGCAGGAGTAAAGGTATTTAATCCTGCCTTTGACGTAACAGACCATGAACTGATTGCAGGTATTGTTACGGAATACGGAATTGCCAAGGCGCCTTATACCAAGTCACTGAAAGAGATTTTTGAAAAAAAGGAAGCAAATTCCATTTGATAGATTTTTGATTACGATGAATTGAGGTGAAACAATGACAGAAGAAGAAAAGCAGGCAAAGATTGACAAGGCCATTGAAAGACTAAAATCAAAACAACAGCCGGTGGAAGAAGAAACCGTTCAAAAGCCCCATGAGGAAAAGGGAGTCCCGGGCATGGGAGGCGATGCACCAAAGGCAGCGGAAAGAATCTCCGGCACCGAGGAGGCACGGCAGAGACTGAACGAAGAGTTTGCAGCAGACGATAATCCTTTTTCTCATATTAAGCATGTAATCGGAGTAGTATCCGGTAAAGGTGGTGTGGGAAAGTCTTTCGTGACTGCAGCAATGGCCAATGTAATGGCAAAGAAGGGCTACAAGGTAGCCATTATGGATGCGGATATTACAGGACCATCCATTCCGAAAATGTATGACGTACATGGACCGGCCATGGGCAATGAAAACGGCACCTATCCGGAAGTGGCAAGAAACGGCGTAAAGATTATGTCCATCAATTTGCTGTTGCAGGACGAGGAAGCTCCGGTGGTATGGCGTGGACCTGTCATCGCAGGAACCGTAAAGCAGTTTTGGACGGACGTTCTTTGGGGCGAGATTGACTATATGTTTGTGGATATGCCTCCGGGAACCGGAGATGTGCCCCTTACCGTATTCCAGTCTCTTCCAATCGATGGAATCGTAATTGTTACCTCTCCCCAGGAGTTGGTAAAGATGATAGTCAAAAAGGCTTACAATATGGCGGGCATGATGAATGTTCCGGTATTGGGTGTAGTGGAAAACTACAGTTATATGGAATGCCCGGACTGCGGAAAGAGATTATCCGTATTCGGTGAATCCAAAGTGGATGATGTGGCAAGCGAACTTGGCATAGATGTTCTCGGCAAGCTTCCTATTAATCCGGAGTTTGCGGAAAAGGTGGACTGGGGTATTTGCTACGAAATCGACCTTCCGGAATTGGAACCGGCTTCCAAGAAATTGGAGTCATTGTTAAAATCATACGAATAAGGAGAAAAGAATTATGGCAGAGTTTCCAATCGTTACAATTGAAATGGAAAACGGTGATGTGATGAAGGCAGAGCTTTATCCCGAAATTGCTCCCAACACCGTAAACAATTTTATCAGCTTAATCAATAAGGGGTATTATGATGGCGTGATTTTCCATCGTGTCATCCGTGGATTCATGCTTCAGGGCGGAGATCCGGAGGGTACCGGAATGGGCGGCCCGGGTTATTCCATTAAGGGTGAGTTTACCCATAACGGATTTAAGAATGACTTAAAGCATGAGCCTGGAGTTTTATCCATGGCACGCACCATGTTCCCGGATTCTGCAGGAAGCCAGTTTTTTATTATGCATCAAACTTCTCCCCACTTGGATGGAGAGTATGCTGCCTTTGGTAAAGTCATTGAAGGTATGGATGTGGTAAACAAGATTGCAGAAGTGGATACGGATTATTCCGATCGTCCTTTGCAGGAGCAGAAGATGAAAAAAGTAACCGTTGAGACTTTCGGAGTAGAATACCCGGAACCTGAAAAATGTTGATTTTAAGCGGTTTATCGGAAATTATTAACAAATTATAAATTTTTTATAAACAAATTCTAAAATCCAGTTGGAGAATTTTTAATAATTCTTTAATTGGATTTTTTTTATTTTCGGGCTTACCATTTTTAGTGAAAACAGAGGAAAGGAGGAGTCGACATGCAGGAAATTATAAAAGAATACGGACCCACACTGATTACGGTAATGGCCATTGTAGCCTTGGTGGCACTTATTATCGCGTTAATCGGAAGTGACGAGAAAAGTATTGTGGGACAGGCTTTTGCAAGTTTAATTCAGGACTTTTTTGAAAAAGCCAGCACCAATACTTTATCAGCAGTAAACGGCAGCACCGGAAGTTAATTGATGAAACAGAAAGGAAAAGTATGGCAGAACAGTTGGAAATAGAGGAGTTGGATCGATACTTCGGTCCCTTATATCCCTATGTGGTAAATGATGAAATCACGGATATTGATATCAGTGAGTCGGCGGATACGGGTGAGGTGAATTGCATATGGCTTACGGATTCCAAGAACCGACGGTATAAAAGGGTTTGTTCTTTCCCGGATGGATTTATAGAGCAGTTTTCCAAGCGGGTGGCAAATTCCGTTAGTCGACCTTTTCATAAGCAGTCTCCCATATTGGAGGCGGAGACTTCCACCCTTCGGATCACCATCGTTCATGAGTCCGTATCCGTATCGGGAAGAACCATTTCCATCCGTAAATCTTTGCCCTACGTCAGACTTATGGAGGAAAGTATGGTGGAAAATGAGTATTGCAGCTTAGAGGTATTAAACCTGTTAAAGAATTGCGTGAAGGCCAGAATGAACGTTGTATATTGCGGAGAGCCTTCCGTGGGAAAGACAGAATGCGCCAAGTTTTTTGCGACTTTTATTCCGGAAAACGAGAGGGTTATCACCATCGAGGATACGCTGGAGTGGCATTATTCTCAAGTGAATCCCGGAAAGGATTGTGTGGAACTGAAGGTAAACTCGGTTATGGATTATACCAGTGCCATTAAGACCTGTCTTCGGCTTAACCCCAAGTGGATTATGCTTTCGGAGACCAGATCCAAAGAGGTGGTTTATCTGTTGGAATGTTTTTCCACGGGAGTTCGTGGCATGACTACCCTGCACAGTGACGATGTGCGAAATGTTCCGGATCGAATGAAGAATATGGCCGGTACGGAGCGAAATGAAAAGAATATGGAAAACGATATTTATAACTTCATCGATGTGGGAGTGTTACTGAACCGTCGTCGGGAAACAGACGAATCCGGTAATGTCCGAATACGCAGATTCATCGATCAGGTTTGCTTTTACGACCGTTACGATCAGGAAAATAAAATTTATATGATTGTGGATGACGGTAAAATTCTTACGGATAATATACCGAATCGTATTGCGGAAAAGATGAAAAAATATGGCGTAGAAGACGCCTTTTCTTACGGAGGAGAATGCCATGGAAGAAAAGCGGCTGTCGGATGAGTTAAAACGCTACGGATATGTTTTTTCAGTGAAAAAAACCGGTGTATTATATGTGGTGGCCTTTGCCGGATTATTGATATTGGGCCGCGTCTTTTCTTTGCACTTTTACGGTCAGCTTTCTTTGTGCATTATTGGTCTTATGTTTTTACCCCTTTTTTTAAGAAATTCTTTCAAGAATCAGTACTATCAAAAACGGTTTTCGGATTTGAATATTTATATGGAGCAGTTTATTTATTCCTTTTTAAAAACCGGAAAGGTACTGGCTACATTGGAAGATTTGGGACTGTTGTTTGATCAGGAGGAAATCGGTGAGAAAATTCAAAAAGCAAAAGAGTACATTTTACACACTTATGATGAAGAAAATGTGGAGGAAAAAGGACTGCTTATTATTGAGAGGGAGTATGAGAATTATATTCTATCCCTAATACACAGGTTTTGCCTGCAGGCGGAATCTTTAGGCGGTGAATGTGCTTCGTCTCTTCAGATTTTATTGGAAGCCAGGCGAATCTGGGCGGATCGGATATATGAAAACCAGCAGATTCGAAGAAAAAAGCGGATGGATATTTTAAGCTCCGTGGTGGTTTCCATATTGATATGTCTGGTGATTTACATGATTTCCTATCGTATGCAGCTTGGCATTGAAAATCACATGGTGGCGCAGGTGGCTACGGTTGTGGTTTTGGCTTTGGATTTTTTTATCTTTTATCGGGCGGATTGCCAGCTTTGCATGGGAATGGAGCAGGAAGAAAGGGATGAAGATCGTTACGTGGAGTATTATGAGTACCTTCAAACCGCTTCCGGTAAGCTCCTTTGGCAGAGACTTAAAATCCGTACGTATAAAAAATTGGTTACGGAGGAAATCGAAAAGAAGTTTTCCAGGTGGCTTATGGTGGTTTCCCTTTTGGTACAGTCAGAAAACGTACAGGTGGCCATTTATCGGTCCTACGACGATGCTCCGAAAATATTGCAACCCGCCATTAAGGAGTTGATGGAGGAGTTAAAGGAGAATCCGGATGGAATAGAACCCTATGTTTCGTTCTTAAAAGACTATACCCTTCCGGAGGTGCACAGCGCCATGAAAATGCTGTATTCCATTTCCGAAGGATGCGGTGGAAATTTTGAGCATCAGATTACGGAGATTCTAGATCGCAATCAGAGGATGCTCCAACGAGCGGAACAGCTTAAAAACGAGGATTCTTTGGCCGGTCTTTACGGACTTTTTCTGGCGCCTCAGCTTACGGCGGGGATGAAGATGGTGGTGGATTTGATTCTTGTAATGTCGGTGTATTTAGGTAGCGGATTTTATTAAATGGGAGGAACTATGGATCTTGTATTTAAAGTATTTGGCGGAGTTTTTATTTTGCTGCTTTTGACGGTGACGGGAATGGGGATTATACACTCCTCCATAGAGGCGAATGCAGCGGATAATTTTTACTCCGAGGCCATTAAAAAAATGAGTGAAAGTCATTTTTCGGATGCTGTGATTGATGAATGCATTTCAAATGCAAATCAAAGAGGGTATGAACTTACGGTGGATACCTATTTTGTAAACGGCTCCAAAAGAAAAGCCGGAGTGGTTACCATGCGATATCCCTTTTCTCTGTGCGTTCTTGGTATCGAGCGAACCTATGATTTGCAAAGTGATGTTTGGTAAAGAATATGAAAAAAATTATTGAGGAATACGGAGAGGGTATTTTGTATCTTCTTTTGGGAATGTTGTTAAGCGGATTCTTTATAGAGGTGTTAAAGGTGGTGTGCAGTTTATGAAGGAAGTTATGGAAGAATATGGAGATTTGATTTTAGACGGCGTTGCGCTGTGCGGCATTATAGGAATTTTGTCGGTTAGTTTTTTTGTGGATCAGGGAGTCTTCCCAACGGGGCTTATGATGGCATTTCAATCCGTTTTGTAGGAGGAGTGTATGCAACAGATTATGGAAACCTACGGACGGGCGGTTTTGCTGCTTTTGGTTTTATCGGCTCTTATGGGACTTTTGTTTTATAACCTATCCAAAGGAAACACATTGGGAATCTTGTCTTTGGTGGGAGAGGCTGAAACTTCCTCCACAGAAAGCTTAGCCTTTGACGAATATCTTTCTTTGGACGAAACGGAACTGAAAGTTGTGGGAAAAATATATTCTGGGAAAAAGGTTTTGGTTTCGGATCATTTGGTAACGGATAAAGATGTGGATGATCTTCGGGTGGTGGATGTGGAAGAAACATCCTCCGGTGAAAAATATCTGTCCTGTATTAAAGATAAAGGCAGTGCTTTGTATTTTGAAAAACGGGGAATGTATCGAATTACCGTAAGTCTGACGGATGCCCGGGGAGTTTGCTCCAAGCGTCATTTTTATATTTACGTAAAGTAAGGGAGGCCAAAATGAAACAATTGATATTAATGCTTTCCGGATGTGTGATGGCGATTCTGGTGTTTGGAATCCTTTTTTCCCTTCAGCAAAGGCAGCTTCGAAAAACAAAGCTGGATAACGCCCGAATGGAAATTATGAAAACCTATATGGATCGTGCGTTTTGGGATTTTGAGTTAAAGAATCAAAGCGATGAAGAATTCCTGTTGCTGTTTACGGAGGAACTAAAAAAGCGTATTTCCGAGGACGGAGAGTTTAAGGTGGAATTGATTTACCGGGACATGACAGAGGGCGTCTTAAGCGTAAGAATTACGGAGACATATCGGCATATCAACGGAGATACGGGAGAACTGGTTAGTAGCGGAGTGATTGTGTTGGAAGAGGAAGAAGACTTATGAAAAAGTGGTTTTTACGGATGATATTGGCGCCGGTGTTGTTGGTAATCGGCTTTTCTATGGAGCCGACGTTAACGGTGGCTGCGGGAAACGGTGCGACTTATGATGCTGCCTCTAAGACCTATTATAATGTGGCTACCTACCGTGATTTGAAAAAGGCGGTGACGGCATCGAATACTCACGGGGGAAATTACACCGTTTACGTTACGGGAGATATTATCTTTGAACAGATTATTACCATTACAAACCCGATTCATTTCGTAAGCGAGGGAGGAAAGCACGTACTTACCACCAACGGATACGGAGAGGACTACGGAAACTCCTTTCGGGTGGACGGAAGCGGAGGATGGGTCGTCTTTGACAATTTTGTTTTTACAAACGGGGCGGGACGACCGGTGTTTCAGGTGTTTTCCGGGGCGTCCATAGGAAGACTGGAGTTAAACGGTTGTGACTTTTACGGCTCTGTCTGTCCCGTATGTTTGGAAACCACCTCCATTGGGAAGATTACAAATTGCACTTTTTCCGGAGGGACTCAGGGGGTGGTGTTTCGGGAAGGCAGAGGAAGTATCGTAAACTGCAGTTTTTCCGATTACAATGCCGGAGTTTTGGTGACCTGTGACATCGGCCTTAGCCCCGGAGGAGATTATTATGATGATCCGGAGGAAAGAAACATTCGGGTGGAAAATTGCAGTTTTTCCGGTTGCAGAGATGCAGGTATTATTACCTATCACACGGATGTGATTTCATCTAAGGCCTATGTGGCAGGCAACAGCTTTGACAACTGCAGAAACGGAGTGGTGATTAACAATAACGAAGCGGAGGTCTATAACAACCACGTGACCAATTGTTACCAAATCGGAATTGACTGCATTCGAAGTACCATGACCCTGTCCGCAAATACGGTGGAAAACTGTCCGGTGGGCGTAAAGGTAAAGGATGGCACCATGGCCTATATGGATGGGACGGTTTTAAACTGTACGGAATACGGTGCCTATATCGAAGGTAATTTTATTCAGAAGGCGGGAAGTATTTCCGGAACCAGAAGCGTGTATCAGGATGGGTCCTATCAGGTATCCTCCACGGCAACCACCCTAGGTGATGTGTATCTGGTCAGTCCCATACGCTATGTGGAGGTAACAGGTCCTTTAAGCGGTGACAGCAGGTTTGTGATTGACTGCGCGGACAAAAGCGCGGGAAACGTGCTGGCAAAGGTCACTTATGCCTCCGGAGCAACTGCCGAAAGCCTTTGCAGGTCCATGATTGGCACCCGGTTTTTCTTGTCTTTAGACATTGATAACGGCAGCAGTTCTTATAAAACCGTAAAAACAGCGGATGGCGTTTATCATCGGGCATTGCTTCGTGCCGGACGGGGAGATCAAAGCACATCTGTGGAAAATCCCGAGTGTATCAGCGGGGGATTTTCAAACGGGGAAAAAGGCACTTTGATTTTATCCTGTGAGTTGACGGTTTCTTACGACACCTCAGAATTCGCAGGAATCAGGGAATTACAGTATCTTTTTGTGGGAGCAAACGGAGGCGCCGAAGCTTTGCATCAAAGCAGGGCGGTGTACGGAGAAGGGTTTTCGTCTTCCGACGGTACTTTTTTAGCCGAGTGGAGCACCTATCATAATGATACGGATGGGCGGATGGAAATAGATTCCCTCGTAAATTCCCTTAAGGTAGGAACGGCCTACACATCGGCTTATGAGAAAAATACGTCTTTTGTTTTTCTGGGGTGGTGCCGGGATGTAAAAGGCTATGGAGATTATTATGTGACGCCTACCTCGTTTCCGGCGGCCTATGACTATACCTGGTATCCTATATTTGATGTGCAATACGACCTTATCTACGATGCCAATTTTTTTAATGAAAGCCGAAGCGAAATTGGTGGTGTTTTGTGCATGAGCGTGGGAGAAAAAGAACTTCAATGCAAAAACAGTAAGGAAGATTTTAATACCGTAAATCCGGAGGAGTATTGTTATATATCTCCCTGGGAAGAGGTGGGAAAACTTTGCGGAAATACGGGACCTGCGACGCAGACGGGTGCGGCGACAAAGGCGTATTTTAAAAAATCCGTGGAGGTGGAAGATTTTGACAACCGGGCAAAGGTGTATCAAAAAGAAGCACAAGCAAAGGAGTATACCTATAGGTATTCCTATCAGGGTTGGTCTTTAAATTCTTTGGCAAAATACAGCGACAGGGCAAATCCGCTTCTTACCCAAAAGGTGTTTTACGAAGGGGAAGCCTTAAGTACATCGGGAGCATCCCGAACGGATTATAAAAATCGGAGAGACCTGGTAAAAGCCTGTGCATCCAATCTGATTTTTTCGGAACAGAGGCTACGCATCAAGTTATATCTTGTGTGGGACGAGGCGCCGGTGATCTGGTCTTATGATGTGTCCTTTACCAGTGGCCGGGTACGTGACTTTGGGGAGGACGGTTTTTTGCAGGAACTGTTAAAGGAAGTAGATGACGACGCAAAAGAAGGAATGTATCGATGGGACTTCGAGGATGAAAAAGATTTGACACTTTCTGTGGTGGATTATGACTATGCTCGATTTTTGGCCATTGGAGACTGGAGTGAAACGGGAGGAAAGGATGAAGATGAATTTGAAATTGTGCTTCGGGCACAGGACAAAGCCGGAAATACAACGGATTATCCAATTATGGCCCATATTACATCGGAACAGACCGTACGCAGTGAAACTGCTTCTGCAGAGTCGGCAATTTATTATCGCTTTGTAAGTTTCGAAAATTGGATAAAGAATCCCTATTGGAAGCAGGTTTTGGGAGACGAAGGAATAAAGAACTTTTCGGAAGAAGAGCTAAAAAGCCTGTGCGTAGGCTATGTGAATTGGATTTCGGAAGAAAAAAATCAAAGGAGCGCGCAAAAAGCATATGAGGCCGGAGCCATGGAGCCTTATTCCAAATGGTATATAGATCCGGCATTGGTTTATGAAATCGGAGAGAGCTTTTTGTAGAATATAGGAGGATGTATGGGAAAAGGAAAATGGAAAGTGATTGCCCTAGGGGTGGCAGCTTTGGCACTTGTTACGGGAGTGATTTTGGGAACGGGAAAAGATGGTGAGGTAAATGCGCAGAATACGGAAAACACCACGGAGTTTCAGGATGATTTAAACAGTATGTTGGAGAGCCTGGATGAGATGGACCGGGTGATGGAGGCCTGTGAAAGTTCAAACCTGAATTTGGCCGAGGATAATGAAGAAATTCTTACACTTTTACAGGTGGTAAAAAATGATGTGTCGGATAGCAGAAGTGAAATCCAAGATACCTTACATGCCATCGAATCCGCCACTCCACAGGCCGTTCCGCTTACGGAAATTACGGAAAACAACGAATACGTAGAGAACAATGAGTACGTAGAAAATAATGAATACGTAGAGAACAATGAGTATATAGAAAATAATGAATACATAGAGAATAATGAGTATAACGAAATAAATAATATTTCGGAGAGTAAGGATTATACTGAAAACTTTGAAAGTCTTGAGGAGAGGATGAAGACAATTACGGAGCATTTTGACAGTGTTTCTCAGGAGTTTTTGGTGTCCATCACCTTGGTACAGTATGCACTGTCAGATTTATCCGATCAGTCAAAAGAAGAGTATCAGGGAGTGCTTTCACAGATAGAGACCATGCAAACCAAACTTTCCGATGGACAGGAAAAAATACTGGATACCCTTTCCGACGCCACCTCCGCCAACGAATCCTCCCATAAACAACTGTCGGAGGAGTTTCAAACGGCACTTTTAGAGGCGACAAACAGTCTAAATATACAAATCAATCAGTTAGCTGCAGACGTGGAAACTTTGGACACAAAGGCTGCACAGATTTCTACGGACATGGAAAGTAATTACACGGCCTTAGAAAAAGAGATCGAAGATTTGAGAGCTTCTTTGGAGGAAGTATCGGGGCAGGTGAGTAAGCTGGATAATCTGGACCGGTATTACCCCGTAGGGAGTTTATATCTTAGTCTCTCCGATGTAAGTCCCACAGAATTATTCGGAGGAAGTTGGATAAAAGTGGCAGCAGGGCAGAACCTTATGGGCTCAAGTCCCAGATTTCCCTTGGCTTCTACAGGGGGAAGCTACAATGCGGTACTTACGGTGGATAATCTCCCCAATTATAATTTGACGGTTATAGACTCTGGACACTCTCATGTTTTTGGTGCTACCGGTATAGGTGCAGGCGCACAAAGCGTGCAGTCGGGAACCGGTGCTACAGTTCCTGTTGCAAATCAATCCATTAGCGAAACCTCCGTGGAATCCACCACCGGTATTACCGTAAATTCCGGAGGCAGCGGAAAGTTTTTTTCTCTGCTGTCTCCCTATCTTGTGATAAATGTATGGAAGAGAACCGCATAATCCTTGCATAAAGCAGGAAACTGTGTTATTCTTACTTCGTTCACTTTATCGCTTTAAAGCGAGAAAAAGTGAGAAAAAGGATTACGAGGTGAAATAACATGAAGGAAGTGTCAAAGCTTTTAGGCTTCCGCGAAAGTGTAAAAGTGGTGGATGCCACATTAAGAGACGGTGGTTTGGTAAATGATTTCTTTTTTACGGATGAGTTTGTAAAGAAACTTTATGATACTAATATCAAGGCCGGCGTTGACTATATGGAGTTAGGCTACAAAGCTTCCAAAGAACTGTTTGATACGGAAAAGTTCGGCAAATGGAAATTCTGCGATGATGAGGATATTCTGTCAGTTATCGGGGATAATGCGGATAAAAAAATGAAACTTGCCGTGATGGCGGATGTGGGAAGATGTGATTACAAAAACGACATTCGCGAGAAAAAGGACAGCCCCATTGATTTGATTCGTGTGGCCTGCTATGTACATCAGATACCGGCAGCAGTTGATATGATTGAGGATGCCAAGAAAAAGGGCTACGAGGTCAGCTGCAATATTATGGCCATTTCTTCCGCTCAGGATGCGGATGTGAGAGCCGCACTGGATATGATTGGTCAGTCTTCTGCAGACTGCATCTATATTGTGGATAGTTTTGGCTCCCTTTATCCGGAGCAGATTGCCCGAATTGTGGATACCTATATGGAAACAGCTCAAAAATACGGAAAGATTTTGGGAATGCATGCCCATGATAACCAGAAACTGGCTTTTGCCAATACCATTGAAGCGGTTGGTGACGGAGTAGATTGGTTGGATGCTACTTATGCTGGAATGGGAAGAGGAGCAGGAAACTGTTCCATGGAAAATCTTTTGGGATTCTTGCGCAATCCGAAGTACAATCTCTACCCGGTAATCAAGTTTATTCAGGATGAGATGGTGCCCCTTCGGGAGTCCGGATTGCAATGGGGCTACGATTTGCAGTATTTAATGACAGGTATATTCAATCAGCATCCCCGTTCCGCCATTACCTTTACAAAGGAACATCGAAAAGATTATACCGAGTATTACAAGGAACTTACGGCACAGGAATAAGACAAAATTTGATATAAAACAAAAAAAGGTATCTGATGTTTCATCAGATACCTTTCTTACATGTAACGTCCGTATTTTCCTACGATCTTTACATATTCTTCAATTGCTTCTTTGAAAAAGTTCTTCATAAGTTTTTCTCCTTTCTCTTTGTTTTTACAATTGCATTATAGTCCCCGAAATCAGGAAATGCTCGTCAAAGAAAAGAAAAAAGCAGTCAAATCTTGCAAATAATATACAAAGAAATCTGCCTTTATATGTGTTGGGAAGTGTGTTAGAATAAAAATATTCTTTAAATAGGAAGGACTACTGGAAGATATGAGATTGGCATTTACATTGACTTGCGCTTTTATCATGATTGTTTTATTCATGTGTGCAAGCGGAGCCAGAAAAAGTGATAAAGAAATAGCACCTACCGTATGGAAGCTGATGGTGATGTCTTCCGTTACCGTATTTACCCAGCTGATGATTGTGGGAGTCGGTAATCTGATTGTGGCTCGGATTTTCTACAGTCTGTACTATCTATCCATTGATTTTTTGTTATACTTTTTACTTCGTTTTTGTTACGAGTATACTCGCCAGAAAATGGAAAAAACCTGGTGGGATTATTTTTTGCGGGTTGCGATTTCCGCAGATGCGGTCCTTATTCTTATTAATATTTTTACGGGCTATATGTCTGTTATTTCTGAAGTGGGCATCGGAGACGAGACTTTCTTTACGGCGTCATTTGCCAATCATTATCAGTACCATCTTTTCTTGTGCTACGTGATGTTTGTCACAGCGATTTTGGCGCTGTTTCGCAAGATGACCAATTCCGATCCCATTTATTGGGTAGAATATATCACGATAACAATTGCTTTGATCGCCATTGTAGCAATTAATCTGGTATATGTCATAAAGGTTTCCGTGGTTGATTATTCCATGCTTGGATATATTAGCGGTGGCTTGTTTATTTATTATTTCTCCATTTATCGTGTGCCGAGACTTTTGGTTTACAATATGATTTCCAGTATTGTTTCCGATGTTTCTGACGGAATTGTTTTGTTTGATGTGGACGGCAATTGCATTTTTGCAAACAATACAGCAAGGGATCTTTTAGGTGTTCCCAAGGGAAGTGCCCACACGGTGGAGCAGAGACTTTTGGAGTGGTTAAATGAGGGAAGAGCCTACGTCACCAATGATGACTTTATGAATGATACTTACATTCGTATGGTGGACGGAGAAAGGGTTTCTCTTCATATTACATCACGTGCCATCCGGGGGCGTGACTCCGAAATTGGTAATTATTATCGCATTACCAATTACACAAAGCAGGTGGAACTCCACCAAAGAGAGCGTTATTTGGCGTTCCATGATCCTTTGACCGGAGTATACAATCAGACCGGCCTGTATGAGGTGATTGAAAAGAAACTTCATGACAATCCGGACAAGAACTATTATCTCATGGTCATTGATATCCGAGATTTCAAGGGCGTAAACGAGGTATTGGGAAGAAAATGCGGCGATGATCTTTTAATTCGAATTGCAAAACAGTTGGCCGAGTTTCAGGCTTTTGATGCATTGTACGGAAGACTTACCGGAGACCGCTTCGGTATTATGATTGAGCGGAAGTATTTCCACGCCGGCAAGATTTCAAAGATGTTAAACGAGATGAAGTTTACGGAGAATGAGACTTCCTATACCGTGATTCTTCATATGGGTGTGTATGATATTCAGGAGAATGATGATACACCTGTGGATATCATGTTCGACCGTGCGGCTTTTGCCATCTCTAAGGTAAAGTCCAATTTTGAGGAACGCATTGCTTTCTATGATGAGATCGCACGTCGCGATATGATGTGGGAGCAGACCATTTCCAGTGAGCTTAATTCTGCCATTGAGTTTGGCCAGTTTATTCCGTATCTTCAGCCTCAGATTAATTCCGAAGGCTTTTCTACGGGAGCAGAAGTGTTGATTCGTTGGGCTCACCCGACGGAAGGTTTGCTTTTGCCGGCCCGCTTTATTGAGATTTTTGAAAAGAACGGCATGATTTTAAATCTGGACCGTTATGTGTGGGAGCGTGCCTGCCAGATTCTTCGTGATTGGAAGGACAAGGGATATACCGACTATTATCTTTCCGTCAATATTTCCCCAAGGGATATTCTTTTGACGGATGTTTGCGAAGTCCTGACCGGACTGGTGGAAAAGTATGAGATTTCTCCGAAGAATTTAAAGCTGGAAATCACCGAGACCATGATTGCGGATACCGACAGCAGTATTGAGTTGATTAAGAGACTGCAGAATTACGGATTTGTGATTGAGATGGACGATTTCGGAAGCGGATATTCTTCTTTGAATACCTTAAAGAATATTCCGGTAGACGTATTAAAGATGGATTTGGGCTTCTTGCGAAATACCCATGATAAGGAAAAGAGCGAAGAGATTCTTTCTTTTGTAGTGGAACTGTCCAAGCGCTTAAACATGGGCTCCATCGCAGAAGGTATCGAGACGGAGGAACAGTATGCATTCTTAAAAGAATGCGGCTGCCAGTTCTTCCAGGGATATTTCTTCTCGCAGCCGATTCCGATTTACGAATACGAAAAGGTTTATATTCAGGATCATAAGGGATTTTAGGATATGTCCAGATTAGAAAATCAAAAAATGAAATTATATTTCCTCGGGAAAATCCTGATGGAAAATACAGATGAGGCTCATGGGATTACCATGAGCCAAATTTTGGATTTACTGGAAAAAAACGATATTTCCGCCGACAGAAAAAGCATCTATCGGGACATTGTTGCCCTGGAGGAACTGGGGATTTATGTGGAAAAGGAAAAGGTGGGGAAAAACTACCTGTACAAGGTGGTGGAAAAGCAGTTTGAGATCGCCGAATTAAAGCTTTTGGTGGATTCCGTCTCCGCTTCCCGCTTTATTACGGAAAAAAAGTCCAGAGAACTGATTGGCAAATTGGAGAGTTTGGTTTCCAAATATGAGGCCAAAGAACTGCAACGTTCCATAGTGGTGGCAGGCCGAAGCAAGACGGAAAATGAAAGCATTTATTATAATGTGGATGCCATTCATCTTGCCATGAACGAGAACCGACAGATTTCTTTTGAGTACCTTCAGTGGAATATTGAAAAGGAATTGGTGCCCAGAAAAAAAGAAAACTATGTGGTTAGTCCCTGGTCTTTGCTTTGGGATCAGGAAAACTATTACCTTTTGGCTTTTGACGAAGCAGACGGGATAGTGAAAAACTATCGCGTGGACAAGATGCGACGGATTTCATCATTGGAAGAAAAACGACTGGGACGGGATGCTTTTGAAAAACTGGATATGTCTTCCTATGCGGAAAAAGTTTTTGGAATGTTTTACGGTAGGGAAGAAACCGTTACCGTTTTGGCAAAGAACTATTTGATTGGAGCGGTGATAGACCGATTTGGCAAGGAGATTCCCCTTCGAAAAGAGGATGAAGAGTGGTTCCGTTTCCGTGTAAATGTGGCAGTAAGCGGACAGTTTTTCGGTTGGCTTTTAAGTTTTGGAGGAGACATGAAGATTATCTCCCCGGAGCCGGTGGTAAAAGAATATAAGGAATTGTTGAATCGCGCATTGGAAAACTAAAAATTTCTTAGATTTCGAGAGAATTTCTCTTGACTTTACCATAGTCATATAGTATATTCGTTAGGTCGGCGTCAGAAGACGCGGGACAAGCTGGCGTGGCACAGTCGGTAGCGCACCTCATTGGTAGTGAGGAGGTCACGGGTTCGATTCCCGTCGCTAGCTCGAAAAACCCCTTTCATTTCGAAAGGGGTTTTTGTTATTTATTGATATTCTTTCATGGTGGTAGTCAAAGCTCTGGAAGCTGCGGACAGCATTCTTTCATAAGCAGTGGCGGTGTCGCTTTCTTCCACCTTCATTTCATTTTCCATTTCTTTTAAAAACAGTGCATAGCTTTCGTGATTTGCAAACTCGGAAAGAGAGGTCTGCAAGGTAGAAGCCAGTGCGGTGTAGTTTGTCAGAGATGAAGAGGAGATGTCCTTTTCCGCAGGAATGTATACGCCCTCTTCGTAGTAGCCAAGTACTTTTGTGACATAGTTCTGAGTCTCGGTAAAGGGAGGAATACCTCCGTATTTTGCCACATTTCCACTGCCTGCATTGTATGCGGCAAGCGCCAGTGATTTATCTCCGTTGTACTTGGAAAGCAGACCCGATAGCATTTTGGCACCGCCCATAATATTCTCATAGGCGTTGTAGGGGTCTTTTACATCCAAGGCTTCGGCGGTAGAGGGCATTAACTGCATGATGCCCATGGCGCCGGCAGATGATTTGGCATTGGGATTAAAGTTAGATTCTGCTTTCGCTACGGCTTTTAAGAATTCCAAATCCACTCCGTAGGTCTCGGAAGCCTGCTTGAAAATCTGAGACAGGGTCAACTCGGAAGAGGAGCCTGACTCCTGTGCAGTCTTTTCTGTGGCAATATGAGCCGCCGCATCAGACAAAATCGCCGCAAAAGGATCTGTAGTGGTGCCGGAAGACGCTGCTTCCGTAGCCGTTTCTGAAGCTTGGGGTGAGGTCACTGCCTCTGCCTGCGCTTCCGTTGGCTGTATATATTCGGTCAAAAGATGTTTGTTATCTGTTTCAATCGTTATTTTCATATAAAAACTCCTTGGGCCTATTATATCAAAAATATCGACATGAACAACGCGAATGTTTACTTTTATACGTAAATTATCTATAATTAAGTGGATTGATATTATTGATGATTATTTCAGTGGGGAAGAGTATATATGATAAGTCATCAGTTGTCCGATGCAGGTGTCAATTTCATGCACTTTAATTCTCAGTATACCGTTGCGGCTATTTGCTTCGGTATCATTATGATTGTCTTTTTGCGGGTACGTTACCCAAAGGACAATCCTACTTTGAATGCATTTCGTCGATTTACCACCATTACGGTTATAGCAGCGGCCTTTGACGTGGCAGCGGCTTTCTGTGAGTTCAACGGTAATCGGGTTCCCATTTTTTTAAATCTTACACTAAATATAGTAAGCAGTATGGTTACGGCTTTTGCTACCTTCGGCTACACGAAGTACGTGGATTCCTACGTAAACGACAGACGTTTGACCTGGATTTCCAGAATTAACGAGATGGCGCTTATTTTTGAGGGATTGTTGCTTCTGATTAATTTCTTTAAACCCATATGCTTTGGTGTAAATAACAGAGGCGTATTGTATCACAGTTCCCTCTTTTTCCTGGTGGTATACGGAATTCCACTCTATTTTGTTACGGTAGGAACCATCAATTTGCTGTTGCACTATAAGTCCTATCCCAGACGCACTTTTATATATTTGATTGGAGCAGTTATGTTTACTGTGGCGGGCTTGGTATTCCAGATCCGCTATCAGAATATCCGCGTGTTCTCCTTCTTTATTGCTTTGGTTGCCATTTTTATATTACTTTTGGCTTTGGAGACGCCGGATTACTACAAGCTTTTGGATACCTACGAGGAATTGGATCGGTCCAGGGAAGAGGCGGAAAAAGCAAAAAAAGCCGCAGAGGAAGCATCTGTTGCCAAGAGTCAGTTTTTGGCAAATATGTCTCATGAAATCCGTACGCCGATGAATACCATTTTGGGTATGGACGAGATGATTCTTCGCGAAAGTGATAATGCAACCGTGGTTGAGTATGCCCAAAACATATCCCATGCGGGAAAAACGCTGCTGCAGATTATCAATGACATTCTGGATTTTTCAACGATTGAATCCGGAAACATGACCATAGTTTCCGAGCCCTATCATTTTTCCGATATTTTGCAGGAAATCACCACCATGATTAAGGTAAGAAGCGATGAGCGGGGGTTGGTGTTTAAGTGTGATTTCCAGGAGGATTTGCCGGATTATCTTTTGGGAGATGAAATCCGTGTGAAGCAGATTCTTATTAATATTTTGAATAATGCCGTTAAGTATACGGATTACGGTCAGGTGTGCTTTTACATTGAGGGAGATCGCCTGATTATTGAGGATAAGCCCTTCGTTTTATTAAAGTTTGTGATTACGGATACGGGACGCGGAATGACCAAAGAAGAGTTGGAGAACATTTACGTTTCCTTTGAACGATTGGGTGAAAACAAGAATCATAATATTGAAGGCACAGGTCTGGGACTTACCATTACAAAGAACCTTGTGGATTTAATGGGTGGAGAGATCTATGTGGACAGTGAGCCGAAGAAAGGAACTACTTTTACGGTTCGCTTGAAACAGGAAGTGCTGGATGAGGAAACGGTGACCGAGTACGCTCAGGATCATCGGGGCGTGGAAGTGCAGTACACCCAGAAGTTTACGGCTCCCACAGCCAAGATTCTTGCCGTAGATGACAACGAGATGAACCTTAAGGTAGTTACCTCTCTGTTGAAGGCTACCAAGATTAAGGTGGTGCTTGCACATAATGGTTATCAGGCGTTGGATCGCATGCGGGAAGAATGCTTTGATGCCATTTTGCTGGATCATATGATGCCCGGAATTGACGGAATTGAAGTTTATCAGAAGGCAAAGGAGATGCCGGATAATCTTTGCAAATCTACTCCAATTATCGTTCTTACAGCCAACGCCATAGCAGGTATGAAGGAAAAATACCTTGGCATCGGATTTGCGGATTATTTGGCAAAGCCTGTTCGCGGAGAGGAGTTGGAAGAGATGCTTTTGAAGTATTTACCAAAGGATAAAGTGGTCCTTCAGGAGAGAAAAGAATCCTTGTTTGTTCCGGTTCTGAAAAATGACCCGGATGAAAACGAAGGAACCTCTTCCGACGGAGAAGAAGTAAAAGAGCCTTCAAAGGATGTGGATGATAACCCATATATTTCCAAGGAAAGCGGTATGAGCTTTTTCGGTAACAACGAAAAGTTATACTTTGACCTGGTAAAAACCTATGCGGATATTTCCACTCAGAAGATGGAAGAAATCAAAATGGCTTATGAGCGGGAAAACTGGGGAGATTATACCACCTTCATTCACGCTTTAAAGTCTTCCTCTAAGAATATCGGAGCTCTTACGGTGTACGATTTGGCACGACGTGTGGAAGCGGCAGGTCACCAAATGGAAAACGAAAAGAACAGAGAATACAGTTTGGAATTCATCCATAAAAACCATGACGAGCTGATGCACCTTTATGATGAGACTGTTAAGACTGCAAGGGAAATGACCGACTAGGAGATGTTTATATGTGGGCAAATGAGAGCGTTTTTTATCAGTTCTATCCGTTAGGAATGACCGGTGCGCCTTTTGAAAACGACGGCAAATTAGAGCATCGGATTTTACAGGTGTTGGATTGGATACCGCATTTGAAAAAGCTGGGAGTAACGGCGGTTTATTTTTCACCGGTGTTCGAGTCCGATACCCATGGATACAATACCAGAGATTATCAAAAGATTGACACGAGACTTGGCACCAATGAAGATTTTAAAAAAGTCTGCGACGCCCTTCATAAAGAGGGCGTCAAAGTTATTTTAGACGGTGTATTCAATCATTGCGGTCGAGGATTCTTTGGCTTTTTGGATGTGTTAAACAAACGGGAAGCTTCAGAGTACAAGGACTGGTTTCACATTGATTTCGGGGGCAATTCCAGCTACAACGACGGCCTTTGGTACGAAGGATGGGAAGGCAATTATGATTTGGTAAAACTGAATCTTTCCAATCCGGCGGTGCGAAGCTATCTTTTGGAAAGTGTGAAATATTGGATTGATGAATTTGGAATTGACGGTCTGCGTCTGGATGTGGCATACATGGTGGATCGGAATTTCCTAAAGGAGCTTCGATGGAATTGCGACCAGTGGAAAGAAGAGTTCTTTTTGCTGGGAGAGATCCTGGGCGGCGATTATAAGGTGATCATGAATGATGAAATGTGCCATTCCGCCACCAATTATGAGTGCTTTAAGGGGATATATTCTGCCTTAAATTCCTTAAACTTATTTGAAATTGTTCACAGTCTGCTTCGGCAGTTTGGACCGGAAAACTGGACGTTATATCGGGGGTGGCATCCGGTTGCGTTTGTAGATAATCACGATGTTACCAGAATTGCATCCAATTTGAATCGAAAAGAGCATATTCCGTTGGCCTATGGAATTATGTTTGCCATGCCCGGTATTCCTATGATTTACTACGGAAGCGAGTGGGGATTGGAAGGCCATAAAAACCAGGGCGACGGGGCACTCCGGGCAGCCGTGAAAAAGCCTTCATGGAACGAGCTTACGGATAAAGTGGCTGCCATGGCTCATGCATATCTTGCTTCCAAACCATTGCAATACGGTGATTTCAGCAGTTTGGTGTTGGAAAACCAGCACTGTATCTTTGTAAGAAACTACGAGGGAGAGCGGGTGCTTTGCGCCGTAAATGCCTCTGACAGTGAACACACCTTTCATGCAGATTTTCAGGCAGGCTGCGCGGTGGATTTAATCACGGGAGAAACTGTAGACTTCGGAGGGGGTCTTACCATGCCTCCCAACTCAGTTATGTTCTTAAAACCTTGACTTCTCAAGGTTTTTTTCTTATATTCTTACGTAAAAAGAAAAAAGAGGATATTTAACTATGAAAGAAGCGTTTTTGACGAAGGAAAAAGCGGAAGAGATTGCAGCACGGATTCCCACTCCTTTTCATGTGTATGATGAGGCAGGAATTCGTAGAAATGTAAAGGCTATTTACGATGCCTTTTCCTGGAATAAGGGATTTAAAGAGTACTTTGCCGTAAAAGCAAATGCCAATCCTTTTTTGATAAAGATTTTAAATGAGTACGGTTGCGGATGTGATTGTTCCTCTATGACGGAGCTTATGCTTTCCCAGGCCATCGGTGTGACGGGAGAGGGGATTATGTTTTCCTCCAATGATACGCCTCCGGAGGAGTTTGCATTTGCAAATAAGCTGGGCGCCATTATAAATCTGGATGATTTTACCCAGATAAAGGTGTTGGAGGATACCATCGGTACATTCCCGGAGACCATGAGCTGTCGCTTCAATCCCGGCGGTGTGTTTACCATCTCCAACGGCATTATGGACAACCCGGGAGATGCCAAGTATGGCATGACAAAAGAGCAATTGATTGAGGCCTATAAGATTTTAAAAGAAAAAGGGGTAAAGCGCTTTGGAATTCACTCCTTTTTGGTTAGCAATACCGTGACCAATGATTATTATCCCATGCTGGCTCGTACCTTGTTTGAGGTAGTGGTGGAAGTAAAAAAAACTACGGGATGCGATTTTGCGTTTATTAATTTGTCCGGAGGGGTTGGTATTCCCTACATGCCGGAGGAAAAAGCCAATGATATCTATGCGATTTCCGAAGGTGTTCGAAAGGCTTATGAAGAGATCTTAGTCCCTGCAGGGCTTTCTGATGTGGCGATTTATACGGAAATGGGACGCTATATGACGGGACCTTACGGGGCCTTGGTGACCCGCGCCATCAATGAAAAGCATACCTATAAGGAGTACATTGGGGTAGATGCCTGTGCTGTGAATCTGATGCGACCGGCCATGTACGGTTCCTATCATCATATTACGGTTCTTGGAAAAGAAAAGGAACCTTGTACCGAGACCTATGACGTTACAGGATCTTTGTGCGAGAACAATGACAAGTTTGCCATTGACCGAAAGCTTCCAAAGATTGAAAAGGGCGATTTGCTTTATATTCACGATACGGGGGCACACGGATATTCCATGGGCTACAGTTACAACGGCAAGTTGAAATCCGCTGAGGTATTGCTTCACGAGGACGGCAGCTTTGATTTAATCCGAAGAGCGGAGACGCCGAAGGATTATTTCGCCACCTTTGATTGCTTCGATGTTTTAAAAGATATGAATTATGATATATAACAAAAAAGACCTGAATCAAAAGATTCAGGTCTTTTTCATGCAGGTGGTGGGACTTGAACCCACACGATGTTGCCACCGTCAGATTTTGAGTCTGATGCGTCTGCCATTCCGCCACACCTGCAACGAAATAGATAATACCATAACAAATAATAGATTTCAACAATAAATTTTAGTTCGTATTCTTTTTCTTTACATAGAGGTAGTACAGTATCAAAACAGTGGAACTGATGGTCCAGGTGATGGGGTATACCACATAGGTCATATAGATGGTATGTACAAACAAACTGCTTATGGCAAGAATCAGAATCCTTGCCACGCACCAACAGAAAAGGAACACGTACATGGGTACCATGGGCCTACCGATTCCTCGAAGTACCGCAGACATAAAGTGGGTAAAAGCACACAGGAAGAAAAACAGAGTCACGATATGAGCCCGTTCCACTCCGTAGAACACCACATCCGGGTTGCTGTCAAACAGCTTTACGATGGGCTCCGCAAAGATGAATAACAAAAGCCCTAAGCTTTCTGCGGACAATAAGGTACAAAAGGCACCGAATTTAATTCCTTTTTTCACACGATCAAGTTTATTCGCTCCCATATTTTGACTGACGAAGGTGGTAATAGCCATACAGAAACTGGTAACCGGAATAAACATAAATCCTTCCACCTTAACGTAGGCACCGATGCCTGCCATAGCCAATTCTCCGAAGGAGTTGATATAGGACTGAATTACCACGTTGGAAAAAGCCATAATGGAATTTTGAAGTCCCGATGGCAGTCCGAAGTGAAGAATACGGCTGACCATTTTTTTGGTCAGTCCCAATTTCGTAAAATCAATTCGATAATCCGCATCTGTTTTCATAAGACGACGCAGACACAGAAGGGCGCTGGAAAACTGGGAAATGGCGGTGGCAAAAGCCGCACCTTCCACGCCAAAACCGAAACCTCGGATAAAAATCAAATCCAAAGCCACGTTTACCAAAGAAGAAAACATCAGATAGTATAGGGGATGCTTGGAATCTCCTGCGGCCTGAAGGATGCCCACCAATACGTTGTACATTACCAGTCCCACAGAACCTGCAAAGTAGATTCGAAAGTACACGATGGATTCCGGAAGAACCACATCGGGGGTGTGCATCAGTACGAGAATGAACGGCGTAAATAAGACTCCAATCAGGGTCATCAGCACGGAAGAAATCAACCCCAAGGTCACGGTAGTGTGAACGGACAGGGTGATGTTCTTTTTGTCTTCGGCGCCGATAAAGCGGGCCACCACCACACCGGCACCCATGGAGATTCCGTTAAAGAAACCGATAATCAAAAAAATCAGATTTCCTGCGGAGGAAACGGCGGCCAAAGCATTGCTTCCTACGAAGTTTCCCACGATCAGGGAGTCAACTGCATTATATAATTGTTGAAAGAGATTGCCTAAAAACAGGGGCAGAGCAAACCCGATGAGTTTTTTCTGAATGGAACCCTCTGTCATCAGTTCTTTTTTTGTATTCATAGATGATTACCTTTCGTACTCAAATTCTAACATAAACCGTTGAAATCACAATTATAAAATGTTCTATTTTTTTGTAAGATTTGTTATGATAAACAAAGAAATAATCCAAAAGGGATCGGAAATGAAAAAATACTTTACCAAACGAAATTTAACAACTCTTGCCACCACGGTGGGATCTGCCGGGCTTATGGCCTTTGCCATGCATATTTTTATGAGCGAGGCTTCCTTATTGCCTGCGGGATTTATGGGAGTTTCCACCATTGTTCATCTGATTGCGTTGCAGTCCGGTATAAATATTCCCACATACCTGATTTTGATTTGCATCAATTTGCCGGTGGCACTTTTTTGTGCAAAGAAGATTTCCAAGCGATTTGTATTCTTTTCGTTGCTGCAGATTTTTCTTTTATCCGTCTTTTTAAATGTGATTCCGGTGTATCCCATTTTTGATCAGGTGATTTTAAATGTGATTTTCGGCGGATGCATTTACGGATTCTCCACGGCTTTGGCTCTTAGAGGCGGAGCATCTACCGGAGGTACGGACTTTATTGCCTTATACGTATCCAATAAAACGGGAAAAGAAATCTGGATGGCGGTCTTCGCCTTTAACTGTTTTTTACTGGTGTTGTTCGGATATTTGTTTGGATGGGAAAATGCGGGGTATTCCATTATATTCCAGTATATTTCCACCCATGCCATTACCACCTTCCACAATCGATATAAGCGTGTGATGATGCAGATTTTTACCAAGATTCCTAACGAAGTGGTGGAAGTATATTTGGAACATTTTCATCATGGAATTACAGTAATCGACGGTACCGGCGGATATACGGGAGAGAGCACTTCCATGCTGATTTCCGTAACAAGTTCTTACGAACTGCCGGATGCCATTGAGGTCATTCGAAAAACAGACCCGAATTGTATTATTAATGTAACGAAGACTTCGGAGTTTATCGGAAAATTCCATCAACCGAAGTTATAAAAAACCCCGCGCAAGCGGGGCTTTTTTATCTGGCAAGTAAATCTAAAATCTCTCCTACATATACGGTGTGGTAGTCCCCATCGGAATACCACTCCTTTTTGTACTCCTCCGGCACGTCATCCGGAATGATGGGAGTGGAGAATAACTTTCTGCATATAATAACGAAATTACCTTCGTCAATGAACGGTACGTTCAAGTCGTGGTTGATATTTAAGCGGGCGTTTTTGATTTTGTCCTCATCACGTCCGGAAACAGCTCCTAAGTACTTTAAGGAACTGCGGTACTTATCTTCGAAAAAGGTAATGGAAAAGGTGTCGCTGGCATCTAAGAATTCTTTGGTGTAGCGGGACTCACGTACATAGATGTTGACTATGTTTTTGTCCCATAGAACACCCATACCACCCCAAGCAGCTGTCATGGCGTTTACCTTGCCGTCTTTTTCGGCGGTAATTACACCCCAATCCTTACCGATGAGTTTGAATGGATTAATTTCAATTGTATCAATTGGATATGGTTGAAAAGTGTGCATAGATACCTCTCCTTTATTTGTAAAAACTCTTTCTTTAGTATAGCGAAGAAATCTTGACACTGCAACTGAAAAGGCTGATAATGTTTTAGAAAAAAGATGAAAGATTACAAAACGGAGGCTTAACATGGAAATTAAATTTATCAAACGTGACGTTCTAAAAGAGAAGCCACAGGATGAATCCAAACTCGGATTCGGTAAATACATGACAGACTATATGTTTGTTATGGATTGGAACAAGGATCAGGGATGGCATGATGCCAGAATCGAGCCGAATGCGCCGATTCCTTTGGATCCCGCTTGTGTGACTCTTCATTATGCGCAGGAGACTTTTGAAGGCTTAAAGGCTTATCGTACCGCGGATGGGAAGATTCAGCTTTTCCGTCCGGATATGAATGCAAAGCGAATGATCAACTCCAACGCGCGTCTTTGCATGCCGGAGTTCCCGGTAGATATGTTCGTGGAAGCAGTAAAAGCGATAGTTAAGTGTGAAGAGGATTGGGTTCCTCATGCAAAGGACACTTCACTTTATATTCGCCCATATATGTTTGCGACGGAAGCAGCCCTTGGAGTACATATGGCTTCTTCCTATAAGTTTATAATTATTTGCTGCCCGGTAGGTGCTTATTATCCGACAGGCTTGGATCCGGTAAAGATTCTCGTTGAGGACGAATTGGTACGTGCCGTTAAGGGCGGAACCGGATTTACTAAGTGCGGCGGCAACTACGCAGGCTCTATTCTTGGTCAGGTGAAGGCTGAAAAGATGGGATATACTCAGGTGCTTTGGCTGGATGGCGAAGAAAGAAAATACGTAGAGGAAGTAGGCACCATGAACATCATGTTCAAGATTGACGGTGAAATCTACACTGCTCCCATCGAGGGAACGGTGTTGCCGGGTGTTACCAGAGACTCTATGATCCATTTGCTCAGAGACTGGGGCTATAAAGTAAATGAAACCAAGCTTGCCGTTGACGATTTAATGAAGGCAGGCCACGACGGAAAACTGGAAGAGGTATTCGGAACCGGTACGGCTGCGGTTATCTCACCGGTTGGAGAACTTCGTTATAAAGACGATGTTGTCGTAATTAATGACATGAAGACAGGCGAACTTACCCAGAAACTTTACGATACCCTCACCGGTATTCAGTGGGGCAGACTCGAAGACAAGTACGGCTGGATTGTCCCGGTGGAGTAAGTTAAAAGAGAAGAGAAGAGAAGACAGGGGACGGTTCTCTGTCTTCTTTCGGATAAGAATAATACTTTTTTTATTCTACACCGAAGAAGACAGAGAACCGTCCCCTGTCTGCTTCCCCTTTGGCGCCCGGCAAAAGATATTCTACGATTTTTTGTAAATAGCTTTTTGGTAAAAAAAAACAACCTAAACGGTAGGTTGTTTTAAAGGGGGTTATATAAAGGGGAAATACTTATGAGATATGAGGGGTTCACATCTCTATTACGGTTATCATTATATAGCCTCAAGTGAGAATAATCTATAGACAAAACGACAAAATACACAAAAACGACATACATAATTTGTGCAATATTTACAAAGAGGAGCATATGGGAGAGATTATAAGAGAAAGATTAAGCTCCGACCGAGGGCGCGCAAAGGAGGATGCCGCCTACGCTAAGGAGCTTTTAACTCATCAAGAAGAACTGTTTTTATATTTGTCCGAAGAGGACGCCAAAACAAGAAAAAATGCGGCACTGTTATTGGGAATGCTGCCGTGGGAGAGTGAGAAGAAAAAGGAAATAGTTGCGGAAAAACTGTACGATCATTATGAAAAGGAACCGGTACTTTATGTGCGCCCTTCCTATTTAAAGGCTTTAAGCCAATTGGAAACTGATTTGCCGGAAAAAATCAGCCTGGGCCTTAAAAACCGCAGAATTTATATTTTAAGTCATAGTTTTACGGAAGAGGAGTACAAGCACATTTCCGAGGAACAGCGGATGTTGCTTCGACTGACGGACCGGTTCAATGCGCATGAATTTACCGGCATCAAAAAGAAAGTGCCTCTTCTTCTTACCGTGGGAAAAGGACATGAAAAATACCTGATTTCCGATTTGGTGCGAAGAGGCGTTCCTGCCGAGGATATTCGTAAAACACCCTTTGGAATTCGGGTGATGACGGAGAATTTGTCCCCTATACTTTCCGGACGTATATATGATAAAATATACTTCATTGTTCCCATCAAAAAAGACTCATTACTGACCTTTGAGGATCGAAAGGATGCAATCGCGGGCTCACTGTTTTTGCAGATGATATCCGATTATTTGTCCGGAGACGGTTGTGTGTTTTTTAGGGTCAACGTTTTGCTTCAAAACGAAGACGGGGACAGAAAGCATAAGATGATTAATGCCTTTGCAAGGACTTTGGAGGAATTGTATCCGGATAAAATTGCAAATGCTCCGGGAAATTACGAAGTGGAAGTGCTGTTTGCCGAGCGCAAAGACGGTACCTTTGGTATGTATTTGTGGTTTGCCCGCTTCAAGCAAAACCGCTTCGATTATCGTTTGACAAAGACTTCAACATCCATGGCCCCTACCAAGGCAGCCTGCATGATGGAAATGTGCTATCCCTTCTTAAAAAAGGAGTCCAATGTACTGGATCCCTTCTGCGGAAGCGGTACGCTCTTAATTGAACGGGCAAAAAAGACGGATTTTTCCAAAGCCTGCGGGATTGATATTTTTTCCGAGGCCGTGGCGGATGCCAAAAAATCCTGCGAAGCAGCGGAAGTGGAAGTACAGCTTCTTAACAAGGATTATTTTGAATTCGAGGAAAAACCCGTATACGACGAAATCATCACGGAATTTCCCGACCTTTTTCAAAAGGATAAAGAGTATAGAAAAAAGTTTATTTCGGACTTTTTCAAAAAATCCTATGAAGTATCAAAAAAAGGAAGCGTTTGGGCTCTGTTAACCAACGAAAAAGGTCTGATTAAGCAGCAGATTAAGTCTGAAAAAGGCTTGTATCTGTTGGAAGAAATAGCGTTCGGTGGCTATCGAAGCTTATATATTTTAAAGAAAAAGTAGTATTGGAAAGTAGGATGTCACAATTGGATTCACAGGAAAGAAAAACATTTAAAGAACAATTGGATATCGATATAAATGCGTTTCAAAAAATGCAGGACGCTTATTGCGAAAGCAGTCACGTCTATGCAGTTTGTTTTGATACCACTTTTCACGGAATCACCAGATTTTCCGGCAGCGAGGAGGCCAAATCATTCTTTGACCGCTTTATCACCCGGGAGATGATGCAGACCCTGGTAGCCTCCTTTGGAGATAACAGCATAGAAAATGTGATTTCCTTTGAGACAAAAGAACCCTTTATTTTTTTAAACGGCGTAGCGCTTCGGGATGATGAGGGCTCTCTTTTGGGAGTGATGCTTATCTTTTGCATCGCAAAGGAGCTCTTGGCAGACGGGGATGAAGTGTTTGCGGATGCCAGAGTGACCACCTTTTTAGACTTTGGAAAGAGTGTGGCTTTGATGGAAATCCTTATGGCACAGTATTTTTCGGTTCGTGCCAGAGAGGACAAATTGGAGAACATACTAGAGGAAAAGGAACTTTCCGGCGACCATATGAAGCGGATGCTTCGTCGAAACGAGGTAATTACTTCTATTTTAAAGCGCATGGAATCTGACCATGACTTTGCCAAGATTTCCGAGGATATTTTAGGAGATATCGGTTCATTTTTGGAGATTACCAATGCCTATCTTTTACGTTTGAATCCCGATGAGACCACAGTGGATATGATTTGTGAGTGGGCGGGATCCGACGGAAAACTTTACATGAGCAAGTTCTTTTCCGTGGAAAAAGAAAGTATTCCTTTTTTTACGGGACGTCCTTATACCATTTCCGACGATGCAATTTTGCCGGAGAACTTTAAATCCTATTTCTTAAGTTATGATATTTCCGCAGGTGTGTTTTTACCTCTGTTTATCAATGATAAGCTTGGTATGTATGTATGCTTTACTATGGCTAACTCACCGAAAAAGTGGTCCGTGGATGAGATTAAGCTTTTAAATGATGTAAAGCGCGTACTGCAAACCATTTTGGTAAAGCGGGTGGCAAAGAATTCTTTGGCCAGTTCTTATGCGGCTTTGGATGCGGTGTTGGAAAACGCCGGCTGCGGAATCTGTGTCTGCGATGCCGTTTCCAAGCATATTTTATTTACAAATGAAACCTATGAGTCTGTGTTTGAGGATTATCAGGATCGCCAGAAGTTCGAAAGCGTGATTCTTTCCGACGAGGAAGAGACCCTAAATGACTTTAAGGAGTTTCATGCAGAGCAGGCAAAGAAGTGGTATCAAATCGCTTTTTCCAAGATTCATTGGGTAGACGGCAGAGAGGTGCGCTTAAGCACCATTTACGATATTACGGAAGTAAAGACCTACCAGTCCAAGATTGAGGAGCGGGCAGTGACGGATTATCTCACCGGCCTCTACAACCGACTCCGTTTTGAAGATGATTTGCGGGACTACATCCGGGATGCGGTTCGTTCCGGGGAGCAAGGCACTTTTATTTACATTGATTTAGATGACTTTAAGGATGTAAATGACGGCCTTGGCCATGCGGAGGGAGATGAGTTCTTGCAAAAGACCGCCACCGCATTAAAGACCATTACCAGAGGTGTGGGAAATTGCTATCGATTGGGCGGAGATGAGTTTGCCATTTTGGTACCTGCCAATTCCCATGACTTTGTGGAGCGGATTATTCAGACGTTACAGAGACGTTTTGGGGAGCTTTGGAATTTAGGCTCCAGCGAGTATTATTGTACTGCTTGTATGGGTGTGGTATCCTTCCCGAAGGACGGCACCAAAGTAGAGACTTTGTTAAAGCGTGCGGATATTGCCATGTATTCCGCAAAGCAGCAGGGCAAAAACAGAGTGGAATACTATTCCAAAAACGCAGGGGACGAAAACATTCACAGACTGGATATGGAGCGTGCTATGCGTAGCGCCATTGACGATGGCTTTGAAGAATTTGAGGTTTATTACCAACCATTGGTGGATGCCACAAAGGCTAATCACCCCTGCTGTGGTGCAGAGGCTTTGGTTCGCTGGGATTCCAAGGATTTTGGAATGGTGATGCCGTCAGAGTTTATTCCTTTGGCAGAGTATTTGGGACTTATTATTCCTATTGGCGAGCATGTCTTAAAGGAGGCCTGCACACGCTGCAAATATTGGAATGATTTTGGTCACCCGGATTACACGGTCAATGTGAATCTTTCCATTGTTCAGCTGATGCAGGGCAACATTGTGGATACCGTGAAAAAAATACTTGCTGACACCGGACTTTTTGCTCAGAATCTGACGCTGGAAGTGACAGAGTCCTTGGCAGCGGGAGACGGAGACAAGATGCTGAGTGTACTGGAGGGCTTAAAGGCTCTGGGTGTTCACCTTGCATTGGATGATTTTGGTACCGGATATTCATCCCTTGGCAGATTAAAAACCCTGCCTATGGATATCATTAAGATAGATAAGTGTTTTGTGGATGGAATGGGAGACGACGAGTTTTCTCATGCCTTCATCAAGACCGTTGCATCTTTAGCCGACTCCATTGATATGAATGTAGTCGTAGAGGGAGTAGAATCGGAGTCACAGCAAAGTGCCATTTCCGCCATGAAAGTGGATATGGTGCAGGGATATTTGTTTGACAAACCATTAACCAGAGGGGAATTCGAGGAAAAATATTTATAGAAAGCAGGTATTGTTATGGCTTTTGAAGACGAAAAAAATACTGTTTCCGGTGAATTCGAATCGGAGGAAAACAAGGATAATTATGAAAACGTCTGCTACGTTTGTCACAGAACGGAAAGCAGCGCGGGAAAGATGGTGCAGGTGGCGCCGGGACTTTATATTTGTCCGGATTGCCTGCAAAAAACCTTTGACAGTGTGTCCAATATGGGATTCGACATGGGGTCCTTCAACTCACTTTTTGGTGGAAAGCCAAGCACGTCAAATTCAGTAGCGGAAGCAAATGAAGGTGACGGGGATAAGGACAAAGAAACCGGTAATACCAATCACATTCCCAATATTTCTTTTTTGAATCTTTCTGATCTTGCGGGATTTGGAGGAATTCCCAATTCTCAGCGGATTAAAAAGAAAAAGAAAAAAGACGAGAAAAAAGAACCGCCGGTAATCGATATTAAAAACATTCCGCCTCCGCATGAGATTAAGGCAAAACTTGACGAGCATGTGGTGGGACAGGATTATGCCAAAAAGGTAATGTCCGTTGCGGTATTTAACCACTATAAGCGTGTCATCCAGTCCGAGAATCTTTTGGAAGAGGATGACGGCGTAGAGATTGAAAAGTCCAATATGTTAATGATCGGACCCACAGGATGCGGAAAGACATACATGGTAAAGACTTTGGCGCGACTTTTGGATGTGCCTCTTGCCATCACGGATGCCACTTCTCTTACGGAAGCCGGCTATATCGGTGATGACATCGAGTCTGTGGTATCCAAACTTTTGGCTGCTGCGGACAACGATGTGGAGCGTGCGGAAAAGGGTATCATTTTTATTGATGAGATTGATAAACTTGCCAAAAAGAAAAATGCCCACCAAAGAGATGTATCCGGTGAATCGGTTCAGCAGGGTATGCTTAAGCTTTTAGAAGGCGCGGAAGTAGAAGTGCCTGTGGGAGCTTCCTCCAAAAACGCTATGGTGCCAATGACCACCATTGATACAAAGAATATTTTGTTTATCTGCGGCGGAGCATTCCCGGATCTTTCAGACATCATTAAGGAGCGATTGAACAAATCTTCTTCCATGGGATTTGTGGCTGACCTTAAGGATAAGTACGACAATGAGGAAAACATCTTAGCCCGTACAACGGCAGAGGACTTACGTAAGTTTGGTATGATTCCGGAGTTCATCGGACGTCTCCCTGTGGTATTTTCTTTGGAGGCTTTGTCCGAGGATATGCTGGTTCGCATTTTGACGGAGCCGAAGAATGCTATTTTAAAGCAGTATCAGAAGCTATTGGCGTATGATGAAGTAAAGCTTGAATTTGAAGACGGAGCCCTTCATGCCATTGCCGCCCAGGCAAAGGAAAAAGAACTTGGAGCCAGAGCACTGCGTTCCATTATCGAAGAATTCATGCTGGATATTATGTATGAGATTCCGAAGGATGATAACATCGGCACCGTTGTGATTACAGAAGACTATATCTTAAAAAAGGGTGGTCCCAGAATTATCCCGAGAGAAATCGGACTGATTGCAAAACAACCACAAATGATGGTGGAAAACTAAATGAAGGTATTTCGACTTTTTGACAATAAAAATGTAATGGCCCATGTCCTTACCAAAGAAACCTTCGACGACTTTTTGCTTTCCGAGGTAAAAATTTCCGGAAAAGCTTTTCTGCACTTAACGGGGACGCCGACACCGGGCTTCTTTCCGGAGGAGGATGTGGATGAGCGGGGATACGTGTCCTATGGTTTGCTTCGCCCCATATGCTTAGAAATGATACGGGGTCAGAATACGCCGGAAAGCTTTACCTTTATGTTTTTGCTACCCACCGGAAAGTTGGAGGCGTTTTTGGACGAGACGGATTCCACCCTGCAGCCCTTTGATGTGGAGAATCTTTCTTTTTTGATTCGTTTTAAGGATGGAGAACTGACCCTTACCACCGGAAGTGCGTTTAAGATTTTTACCATGGATAAAACCATCAATACCGCATGGGATCGTTGGGTAGAGCAATACTTAAATTCCTGTGGGATTTCCTTCGAGGAAATGCTATAATTCATTGAGATTATTGTGAAAATACTATAAAATATGAGTATGTATAAGATTGTGATAGACAGTTGTGGCGAGCTGTTTGATGAAATGAAAAACAACGCGCACTTTGCCAATGTGCCGCTTACACTTGAGGTTGGAGATTGGTCCATTTCAGATGATGCTTCCTTTGATCAGGCCGAGTTTTTACGACGGGTGGCTGAGTATGAGGGGGCACCGAAGTCTGCCTGCCCGTCTCCCTCTGCATATATGACAGAGATGGAAGACGCGGATCGGGTGTATATCATTACCCTTTCCGCTCAACTTTCCGGTTCTTACAACAGTGCGGTTTTGGCGAAGAACCTTTTTGAAGAAGAGGAAGAAGACGTGCAGATTCATGTCTTTGATTCCAAGTCCGCATCCATCGGCCAGACCTTAATCGGTAAAAAAGTGGCGGAATTGGAGGAGGCCGGCAAGAGCTTCGAAGAAGTTGTTGAAGAAACGGAGAAATACATCGAAGAGCAGCATACCTTCTTTGTACTTGAAAGTTTGGAAACTCTTCGAAAGGCAGGACGTCTTTCCAACTTAAAGTCCATGATTGCAAACACATTAAACATTAAGCCGATTATGGGCTCTACGGAGATTGGAAGTATCCAGCAGTTGGCACAGGCCAGAGGCATGAAAAAGGCCTTGGAAAAAATGGCGGAGTGCATGATGGAAGTGACCAAGAATCCTGCGGAAAAAGTGTTGGCGATTTCTCATTGTAATTGCCCGAATACCGCACAGATGTTAAAGGATATCGTTTCATCCAAGTCTTCGTTTAAGGATATCATTGTAGTGGATACCAACGGAGTGTCCAGTATGTATGCCAATGATGGCGGAATTATAATGGTAGTATAGATTTATGAGAGTATACGGTATGAAATGAAGCGCATTTCATACCGTATTTTTGTGGAGAAAACTATGACTTACGAGGAAATTGTTTCAAAAATCGAAAACATGCGCCGGTTCGGGAAAAAGACGGGTCTGGAGATTTCTACGGAACTGTTAAAGTATTTGGATTATCCGGAGAAAGCATTTGAGACCATTCACATAGCGGGTACCAACGGAAAAGGATCCACCGCCATGTATATCGCCTCCATTATTTCCACGGAAAGAAAGGTGGGACTTTTTACATCCCCACATCTGATTTCTTTTCGAGAGCGTATCCGAATCGGAGAAGACTGCGAGTTTACCAGAATAAAAAGGGATGATGTGGTTCGCTTGGGAGAAGTGGTGCTTTCCGTATGCGATGAGCACGGAATAGAACCTACCATGTTTGATGTGGCGCTTGCCATGGCTCTTTTGTATTACAAGGAGCAGGGTTGCGACTATGTGGTCTTGGAAACCGGACTTGGGGGCACCTATGATTCCACCCGTGCCGTATCGGTGGTTCCTACGGTATCGGTAATTACCAACATCGGATTTGATCATGAGGCAGTATTGGGAAATACTTTAACCGAGATTGCCTTTAATAAGGCGGGAATTCTACGACCGGGAACGAAAGCCGTTATTGCAAAGATGGAAAAGGAAGCGGAAAAGGTCATCGTAGACGCCTGCACCTCCCAAAATATTGAGTTTAGTTTTTCCGAAGAAACGGGGAATGCATCTTTAGCACCTCTGATTGCAGCATTGCCACCGTATCAGATTGAAAATGCCAGAAATGCCGTTACTGCCATTCGCTTTATCGAGGAAGACTTTGACATCATGAAAGGCCTTAAGAAGGCAAAGTGGCCGGGAAGAATGCAGGTGGTATCGAGAAATCCGTTTTTGCTTTTGGACGGTGCTCATAACCCGCAGGGAGTGCTGGCATTAAAGGAAAGCCTAATGGCGCTGTATCCCGATGAGAAGTTTACCTTTGTGGTAGGAGTGTTGGCGGATAAGGATTACGCTTCCATGATGAAGACCATGGTTAGTATTGCGGAACGGTTTTGCACCGTGACGGTGGATTCCGACCGAGCCCTTCAGGGAAAAGAACTGGCGGAAGCCATATGTTCCTATGGAGTAACCGCGGAGGAATATGATAAAATAGAAGATGCTATTTCCGGGGCAAAGAATTACGCGGAAAAAATCGTGGTCTTTGGATCTTTGTATTTTATTGGGGAAGTCATGGCGTGGCTTAAGGAGAATAAGAATTGAATTTTTCTTCCAGAACGGAGGCCCTTTTGGTATTGGGGTTACCAAAAGATGCCACCAAAGAACAGATCAAAAGTGCATATAAAAAACTGGCCAGAAAGTATCATCCGGACGCCAATCCGGACTCGGATGAGGTGTGGAGATACTATGATATTCGGGGTGCTTATGAATATTTGGAGGAGACAGGGGACAGTTCTGTGTCTTCTCCGGAGGAGACACAGAACCGTCCCCTGTCTCCTAGGGTCTTCGGTTCCCGGGAAGATTTGACGGAGCTGTCCCGGAAGCGTAAGGTTCGGGCGGAGCACGCGAGACAGGAGAAGCGTTCCGAGGAACGTGCAAAAAAAGAAAAGAAGGCGTTGGACCGTGAATTTGCGGAATATCGCCAGAATAAAGCCTTTGAAGAAGCTATGAATAAGATATACGCCCATCGCGCGGCGGAAGTGACCGCAAAGATGATTGAGGCCTATCTTAAGGGGGAGATGTAGCTTTGTAATTCGCTTATTTCAATGCTATAATTAATGAATCATATTTGGGGTGAATAAGGGGAACATGAATAAAGAAAAACTTTTCAGAATTATCATATCCGTGGTAGAAACTGCCATCATTATTTCTTTGATTACCAGTTTTTTACTTATTTTTCGTAATGCAGGAAAACAGGGGAAAGTTTTCGGCATTTCCGAGGGCTGGGATGTCACTTTGGATGATGAGCTTTATACCAATATCGACATCAAGGATTTCAGATTTCCCAGGGATTTAAGCGGAAATATTCAAACGGTTACCATGACCAGAGTTGTTACGGAAGACATGCTGGACGACACAACTTTGCGTGTTTACAACAGACTCAGTTCTATGGAGGCTTATATGGATGACGAATTGATTTATGAAATCAAGCCTGATAAGGATCATCCGAAGCAGTACATGGGTATGGGATACTATTTTATTCAGTTGCCCAAATACAGAAAAGATCACGAACTGAAGTTAGTGTTCCATGCACTGGAAAAAGGCGCAATTTCAAATCTTCCGAATGTGGAACTTACCACCACATCCACAGCGTATTCCAGCTACGTGGATGAAAATGTGGTTGGTATTTTTACCAGCATCTTTTTGGTGGTTTTAGGTCTTATTATTACCATTGTAAGCTTGGCTTATACCTATCTGAACAATGATTATTTCCGCCTGTTTTTAATTGGCGTATTTTCATTTTTTGGGGGAATGTGGTGTATATGCTCCCACAAAATTATGCTATTGCTTGGAACTTCCGTGGCGATGAATTCCTCGATGGAGTATTTCCTAATGGAGATTTCATTTTTGCCTCTTTTGGGATTTGACATAAAGATTCGCGCGAATTTGGCGGAAAAGGAAAAGAGTATTATCCGCAGCACCATGATTATCAATATTGTCTTTAATTTAATAGTTACATCCCTTCACTATACGGATGTATATCACTATTCCCAGTCCGTTTTCTGGTTTTACGGACTTGCAATGTTAAACTGCGCGGTGATTTTATTCGTGGGCGTAAATGATATTTCCAAAATGAATAAGGGAGAAAAGATTTTCCATTATGCCACCTCCTGCATATCTTTGGCAGGCTTTTGGTTGATTTTTGAATACATCAACGGAAACTTTATCAGCAGAGGTGCGCCACGTCTTGCAAAAGCCGTTGTGCCGGTTACACTTGTTATATATGTGGTAGCACTTTTGTGCAGCTATGCGGTGCACCTTTATAACGTGGTATTATCCCGCTCTCAGCAGGAAACCTTGGCCACCATGGTATACCAGGACTCCCTTACCGGACTTTACAACCGTATCGAAAGTGAAGAAACCTTTGTGGCTTTGGATAAAAAAGCAGAGCCCAATTATATGTTTATTGATTTTGACTTAAACGGCTTGAAGAAACTAAACGATGAAAAGGGACATGCTGCGGGAGATTTGCTGATTTCTTCCTTCGGAAAAGTGTTGCAGGAGAGTTTCTCCGAATACGGAAAATCCATGCGAATGGGTGGCGATGAGTTTTTAACCATTATTGAAGGGGAGAAGATTCCTACGGAAACAGAAGTGATGCAGAAGTATTTTGCCAATCTTGAAAAATACAGAAAAGAAACAGGTCTTGAGATTGACGCATCCTATGGAATCGCAAGCAGCAGTGAAGTATTTAATCCAAAGTCGGAACAGGTATTTCGTATTGCGGATGAGCGCATGTATGAGATGAAGCGACAGAGTAAAAAAGGACGGGAAAGATAATATGAAAAACGAAAAAATGCAAAACAGATTTATACGTCTTTCCGTGGAAATACTTATTATTTTTACCATTACCATTGTCATTTGTATTTTTTACTTTGGCAGAGATTTGAATATCGTTCAGGATTTTGATGAAAAGTGGACGGTAATTCAGGAGGGAGAACGTCATGAAGACGTGACCCTCAGTCAGTATAAGTTTCCCCACATCATGAATAAAGGAGACTCCATTGTACTGATTAATACCATTCCGGAAAACATTGATGACCGTTCTTCCATAACACTTTTGGTGTATTTATCTTCTGTAGATGCCTTTGTGGACGGACGAAAAGTTTATTCCTACGGAAGAAATTTGGCAGAAGAGGGAAAGATGGTTGGAAGCGGCTATCACTTTATTAATCTGCCTCAGGATTCTGCAGGAAAAGAAATTCATATTACAATTTCTTCCTATGAGGATAATTCTTTTTCCAGCATTCCGGTGATTCAGATTATCCCTTCTCAGAGTTTGATTGCCTGCTTTGCCAGACAGAATATGCTGTTATTGTTTATCAGTATTTTCCTTGTGGTTTGCGGCATTATTTTTATGCTTATTTCCATAGCGGGAATTATTCAGGGCAACAGTTTCAGTTCCATCGTTTGGCTTGGTGCCTTTTCCTTTTTGATCGGAATCTGGTCCCTTTGTACCACTAAGACCATTCAGATTTTTTCACCCAATCTGGCGATTAATACAAAGATTGAGTATGAAGCGCTGTTTTTGGCCATTATTCCGCTTTTGGTACAGATTTATCAGCTTCGACGGGACAGCGCAATGTGGAAGCGTTATTTGCTTCGCTTTAGTTTGGTTTTGTGTATGTCATACGCTGTAGTGGCACCGATTTTGCATTATACCGACATAGCGCATTATTGCGAGACCTTAGGGGTGTTCCATTTGTTTATGGTCATCTCCCTTGCGATTATCATTATAGCGGCATGGAAACCCTTAAATGATATGAATGCTTCGGATAAGGTGTTAAACATTGGATTCTTCATACTTTTCGCCACGGGTGGGGTAGATTTAATTCGTTTTTTCGTACAAAAATACCTGCTTTCCAATGACCAAAACTTATCACATTCTCTATTGCCCATTGGAGCATTGATATTTATACTATTTTTGGCGATGAGCTATCTGTTCTACATTTATAATCGAATTCTGGAAGAGGAAAACCAGAAGAACCTGGTAAAACTTGCATTTCACGATCCTCTTACCGGATTATACAATCGAGCCAAATGCGAAGATTTGTTTGTTGAGATCAATCAGTCGGAAGAGAATTTCACTATCATCAATATGGATTTAAACGGTTTAAAGATGGTAAACGATACCTATGGCCACAGCCAGGGCGACTTGCTTTTGACTACCTTTGCCAAGAATCTGAAAGAAACCTTTGAAGATGATTATGTGATTCGAATGGGTGGAGACGAGTTTGTAATTATCAGTAAAGATGATAAGAAAAAACTGGAGCATGCTCTGGTGAAGCTGACCCGTATCAACAGCGAAGCAGCAAAGGACCTTGATTTTGAGATTCAGGCCGCTTACGGTATGGCCTCCAAATCCGAAACCCCCGGGGAAGATGCAGAGCGGGTTTATCGTATGGCCGATGAGCGAATGTATCAGATGAAACTAAAAATGAAAAACACAGGAAACTTTTAAACCGAAATAATTAGAAAGGGCGAAAAAGTATGTACGCTGATGAAGGAGTAATTAAGATTAAGCACGAGGTGCTTAGAGAGGTGGCGCGTCTTGCATTTGAAGACCGTTTGGATGAGGAAAGAGAGTTTATTCCCGAGAGATTGATTCCGGGACCCCATGCACAGTTTCGATGCTGTATTTATAAGGAGCGCGAGATTATCCGTCAGCGTGTTCGCTTGGCAGAGGGTAAGGCTCCTACGGAAGTTAACAGCGGAAATATTATTCAGGTAATTCCTGCTGCTTGTGAGGACTGTCCTATTTCCAGTTATGTAGTTACGGATAACTGCCAGAACTGCTTGGGTAAGGCCTGCGTCAATGCATGTCCTTTTGGTGCATGTGAGCCGGGACTTCACCGTTCGTATATCGATCCGGCTAAGTGTAAGGAGTGCGGTAAGTGTGCACAGGCATGTCCGTATCATGCCATCGCAGCATTGAAGCGCCCATGTAAGTTTGCTTGTCCGGTAGATGCCATTACCTATGATGAAAACGGCATCTCCGTCATTGATGAGGAAAAATGTATTCGATGCGGACTTTGTATCCACAGATGCCCCTTTGGCGCCATCGGATCAAAGACTTATATCGTAGATGTGATAAAGGCATTAAAGTCCGGAAAGCCGGTATATGCCATGGCAGCTCCTGCTACAGAGGGACAGTTTGGTGAAAACATCACCATGGCCAGCTGGAAGAAAGCTATGAAAAAGCTGGGCTTTAAGGACTTCTATGAAGTAGGTTTAGGCGGAGACATGACTGCCGCAGCCGAAGCAGAAGAGTGGGCAGAGGCTTACAGAGCAGGAAAGAAGATGACCACATCCTGCTGTCCGGCTTTTGTAAATATGATAAGAAAACACTTTCCGGAACTTACGGATAATATTTCCACCGCGGTATCTCCGATGGCGGGAGTTTCTCGAATGATTAAGGCAAAGGATCCGGATGCCATCTGCGTATTTATCGGACCTTGTATCTCAAAGAAGTCTGAAGCAAAGGAATTCGGTATCGAGGGCAATGCAGATTATGTTTTGGCTTATTCCGAGATTCGTGCCATCATGGCTGCGAAAAACGTGGAATTAGAGCCTGCAGACAACGATTATCAGGAATCATCCGTATTCGGTAAGCGCTTTGCAAATTCCGGCGGAGTAACTGCAGCTGTGCTTCAGAGCTTAAAAGAAGCAGAGGATGAAATCGATGCAAAGGTAAATGTATGTAACGGTGCAGCTGAGTGTAAGAAGGCCTTACTTCTTATGAAGATGGGCAAGCTTCCTGAGGACTTTATCGAAGGTATGGCCTGCGAAGGTGGCTGTGTTGGCGGCCCAAGCGCCTTCCAGAATAAGGACTTGGCAAAGCGTACCAGAGATGCCATGATTGCCGAGGCAGATGACCGTGGCGTTCACGAAAATTTGAAAAACTATGACATGGATGCTTTTTCCATGCATAGAGAGTAAGGATATAGCAGTTTATAATGGAAAAAAAAGAAGTACTTGAGTTAAAGAGACGTTTAAAAAAAGAGTCCTGCACCATTTCAAAACTGGCAGGATGTTATGTAAATGCAGCCAAAGAAAAGGTCTGCATGTTCCAAGAGGATTTTTTAAGCCTTGAGGAGGAAGAGTTTTTTAAATATTTGGAAATTGCCAATAAGACCTTATCCGGTACGGTAGGAAATAACTTAATCCAACTTTCTTTCCCAAATGATGAGGAATTGGAAGGCGGCGCACAGCATTCCCTTTTGGGACTTAAGAATTCCAAGCTGGAAGTGCCGGAAGTAAACGAAGCATTCTTTGATTCTGTTATCAAAAACTATGACTTCGTGGGCAACTATTTGATTTTGCTTTTTTATGATATTTACGACGTGCCTACAAAGACTACGGACAACATGAAGTTGGATGAGTCTGAGGAGGTTTATGACTATGTGATTTGCTCCGTATGCCCCGTAAAGCTTACAAAAGCAGCACTTGGCTACCGTGAGGAGGAAAATCGCATTGCGCCCCGTATTCGTGACTGGGCAGTGGATGCACCGGACAGCGGATTTTTGTTTCCGGCGTTTTCCGACAGAAGCTCAGATATCCATAACGTGATGATGTACACCAAAAACGCTAAGGATCCTCACAAGGAATTCTGGGAAAACGGACTTGGATGTGCATCAAAGTTTACGGCTACGGAAAAGAAGAATGCCTTTGAGCATATGATTGTAAACGCCGTAGGACCGGAAAACGAAGACTTGGATGATATCATTGCAGACGTAAATCAAAACATCTCAGACTTTATCGATACCGTAAAAGAGGTTCGTGGAGAAAAGGAACCGGTCATCCTTGGGAAAAAGGATGTGGAGGAAATCTTATCCGATTCCGGACTTTCCGATCAAAAGGCGGAGTTTATTGCCAAGACCTACGAAGAGTTTTTCCCTGAAGAAGAGCTTCCTTTGGCGGATGAAGTTTTAGATACGAAAGTAATTAAGAATAACGAAATTCGCCAGGAGAAAAACGCATTAAAGGAGCAGGTCATCACTCTGACACAGAAGTTGGAGCAGGCCGGCGTACTCAATGAAAACGGTGAGAATATCGATATCGTTTTGCGCGTTTCCGAAAAGAAGGCGGAAGAAATCGAAACCCGCATGTTGGATGGACAAAAGTATATTTTGATTCCCATGGAGGATGATGAGTATGCCACCATCAACGGCGAGGTTCAGGAGTTGTAGTGATAGTATTTTTTGATATTGACGGTACCCTTTGGGATGAGAACAGCTTTATCCCTGACAGTACCAAAGAAGCCATACATAAGTTAAGAAAAAACGGCCATAAGGCCTTTATTAATACCGGCAGAGCCAGATCCTTTGTCCGCAGTGAAAAGCTGCTTGGTCTTGGTTTTGACGGTATTGTTTCGGGTTGCGGTACCCGTATTGAGTACAATGGTGATGTGGTGTTTTATCATCGCTTGGATAACGCCATGGTGGAGCGCACCCTAAAGGTGATCCGTGGCTTCGGCTTTCGTCCGATTTTAGAGGGCGTAAACCATTTGTACATGGATGACGAGGACTTTGAGGAAGATTTCTACGGACTGAAAGTTCGTAAGGAGATGGGTGATGATCTTCGCACCATCAAGGATACCTGGGGCAAGTGGGAGATTTCCAAAATGAGTTGCGCCACGGAAGAATGTGATATTGAAGGATGTTATGAAGTCTTAAAAGACGACTATGATTTCATGATTCACAATCCCGAAGTGGTGGAGATGGTGCCAAAGGGCTTTGATAAAGGCTTTGGCATCCGAAAGGTTTGCGAGATTCTAAATGTACCCACCGAGGATACGGTGGCCATCGGCGACAGCATCAACGATTTGGAGATGCTGGAAGCGGCCGGTGTTAGCGTTTGTATGGGAAACGGCGCACAAAAGGCCAAGGAGATTTCCGATTTTGTTACCAAGCCGCTTCACGAGGACGGCATTTATTATGCCTTGGAATATTTGAGACTGATTTAAGAGAGTAGGGGAATTATTATGGAAAAACAGCATACATTTTTTGCATTGTTATCCCGTCAGAAATACATTAACCGATGGGCGCTGATGCGTAATTCCAGAGAGGAATCTTTGGCAGAGCATTCTTATGAAGTATCTATGCTGGCTCACGCCCTTTGCGTCATTGCAAATGAGCGCTACGGCAGACATTTGGATGCCAATAAGGCGGCAGTGGTGGGACTTTACCACGATTCTTCTGAGATTATTACCGGTGATATGCCTACACCCGTAAAGTATTATGGGGAAGAGATTAAAAACGCTTATAAGAACGTGGAGGCTATTGCGGAGAGCACCCTTCTTACCAAACTTCCCGGTGATATGAAACCAAAGTACGAAGAAATCTTTCGCGCAGCGGATGACGAAGACGAGCGTTATATGAGAAGACTTGTGAAAGCTGCGGATAAGCTTTCAGCCTATATTAAAACCATTGAAGAGGAAAAATCCGGCAACACCGAGTTTAAGACGGCAAAGGAAAGTACGGAAAAGGCCTTGAAAAAATTGATGGAAGAACTTCCGGAAGTCAATGATTTCGTAAACGAGTTTATCCCACCCTATGGTCATACCTTGGATGAGTTAACAAAATAAAAATTACATAAGGAAGGAAAGAGGAACAAAAAATGGGAGGATTTTTTGCTTCGGCATTAAAAGAGGATTGCGTATTTGATTTGTTTTTCGGAACAGACTATCATTCGCACTTAGGCACACGTCGTGCGGGAATGGCAGTGTACGGAAAAGATGGTTTTAACCGTGCCATTCACAGCATTGAAAACAGTCCGTTTCGTACCAAGTTTGAAAGCGACGTCAACGAGATGGAGGGAAACCTTGGAATCGGTTGTATTTCCGATTTTGAGCCCCAGCCTTTAATTGTCCGATCTCATCACGGTACCTACGCCATTACCACTGTTGGACGAATCAATAATCTGCAGTCACTGTCAGATCGGATTTTAAACGGATCCGGCAATCATTTCTTAGAAATGAGCGGCGGCGAGATTAACGCTACGGAGATGGTGGCTACCTTAATCAATGAAAAAGACAACATCGTGGAGGGTATCAAATACGCTCAGGAGCAAATTGACGGCTCCATGACCATGATGCTTCTCACCCCAAAGGGAATTTACCTTGCCCGTGATAAGATGGGACGTACCCCTTTAGTGGTAGGAAAAAAAGAAGAGGGATTTTGTGCCAGCTTTGAAGCCTTTGCGTATTTAAATTTGGGATACGAGGACTATAAGGAATTAGGTCCGGGAGAGATTTGTGTCATGACTCCCGAGAGTGTTACCACCTTGGCTCAGCCCGGCAAAAAGATGAAGATTTGTACCTTCCTTTGGGTATATTACGGATACCCTGCATCTTCTTATGAGGGCGTCTCCGTAGAGGGCATGCGTACCAGATGCGGATCGCTTCTTGCAAAGCGAGACGGCATGACTATCAATGAAATCGATGCGGTAGCCGGTGTACCGGACAGTGGTACCGCCCACGCTGTAGGATATGCCAATGAATCCGGCGTACCTTTTTCCAGACCTTTTATTAAGTATACTCCTACCTGGCCGCGTTCCTTTATGCCAACCATGCAGTCCAAGCGTGATTTGATTGCAAAGATGAAACTTATTCCGGTACATGAGTTAATCGATAACAAGAGACTTCTGTTAATCGACGACTCCATTGTTCGTGGAACACAGCTTCGAGAGACCACAGAGTTTTTGTATCATTCCGGTGCAAAAGAAGTTCATGTACGTCCGGCTTGTCCTCCGCTTTTGTTCGGATGTAAGTATATTAACTTCTCCAGATCCACTTCCGAGATGGAACTGATTGCACGTCGTGTCATCGCCAAAGAAGAGGGTGGCGAAGTGGAACGCAGCATCCTTACGGATTATGCAAATCCTGACAGCGACAGATACCATAAAATGCTTCAGGAGATCAATAAGCAGATGGGCTTTACCTCCCTTCGTTACAACCGCTTAGACGACATGTTAGAGGCGGTGGGAATCGATAAAGATAACCTTTGCACCTATTGTTGGGACGGAAGAGAATAAGTACTGGAAAAATAGAAAAAAATCATCTATAATATCCTTTGTTGCGGACCAAGTCGGTGGCGTAACAAAGGATATTTTTGTGAGGTAAAAATATGAGTCAGGCAAAAGTTGATTATAAAAAGGAACAGCGTAAGAATATAAAAAAGACCGTACGTAAGAGAAAAATCTCTCATGTCATCGGTATGATTGTATTTGCATTGGTTGCATGCGGTATGATCGGATGGTTGGGATTTTCCGGATACCAGACCTATACAGAAGCAAAGGCGAATGGTACTTCTACCAGAGAAGAAATCCCAGTGGATTTGGATGCCATATCCGATTATTTAACTGAGATTACTCCGGTAGAGGAAACCACTGAAGAAACTTCTGATTCCGAAGAAGAAAATGCAGAAGAATCTTCTGAAGAAACTACTGAAGAAACTACTGAAGAAACCGCTGAAACAGAGGCTTCCGACGAGGATTAAAAAGTTTTTTAAATTTTTTAAAAAAATATGAAAATTTCTATTGACAATACACGTCAGTTTAGATATAATATCACTTGTCGCTGGTCAAGAAAGACAAACAAAAGCGACAGGTTATGCGCGAGTGGCTCAGTTGGTGGAGCACCACCTTGCCAAGGTGGGGGTCGCGGGTTCGAGTCCCGTCTCGCGCTCTTCTTATTTTAATCCGGAAACCCTTATTTTACAAGGGTTTCCGGATTTTTTGTCCTCAAAATTTACGACTTTTAATGGGCGACTATGGGCGACCTCGTCGAAAGTCGCAATATTGCTTGGATTTTTAGAAAAATTGTCTTTTAACTCTTTTTCATCTGTTTTTGCTTCATCCGGTGCTATTTTTTTAATGCTACGCTTCTATTAGCCAAAAATGAAAAAATATTGAAA
>JAEEGL015172052.1_pt1 | contig 56756 bp, 52 predicted proteins | sample 9134231 | NCBI WGS metagenome assembly JAEEGL01 (sample SAMN16246548, study PRJNA631951) | gut metagenome | biome: gut microbiome; feature: rumen; material: fiber-attached | host: Bos | place: Iran: Karaj | collected 2018-10
ACTTCAACTTTCTTGTTGAGGTAACCCTGTCCCTTGCATTTGTGACATACATGTTCGATCTTCTTACCGGTTCCGTTACAGTCCGGACATACTGATTCTGACTGGATACGCATGCCCATCATATTCTGCATTCTCATAACGCGGCCGCTGCCCTGACAGGTTGGACATATTTTAATATCATCCTTGCTTCTGGCACCGCTTCCCAGGCATTCAGGACACTGTTCTTCAACATCAAGCTTAATTGTCTTTGAAGTACCCTTTATTGCTTCCATGAAGTCAATAGTCATAGACATCAGTCGGTCCTGACCTTTACGAGGTCCGTTGGCGTTTCCTCTGGATGACCTTGTTCTGCCTCCAAACATGCCGCCAAACAGATCTTCTACATTGATGTCACCAAAACCTGAGAATCCTCCGAAATCAGAGAATCCGCCAAATCCCTGGCCGAAACCCTGCTGAGGATCTACGCCGGCAAATCCATATGCATCATAAGCGGCTTTTTTCTGAGGGTCAGAGAGCACTTCATAAGCTTCCTGAACTTCCTTGAACTTATCAGCTGCATCAGGAGCTTTGTTCAAATCAGGATGATATTTTTTAGCTAATTTACGATATGCCTTTTTTATGTCATCATCGCTTGCGCCTTTTGACAGTTCCAGGACTTCGTAATAATCTCTTTTCTCAGCCATTCAGCTCTCCTTCCACCTTCATTGACCCGGCCGTTTATGACCGGGTCTGAAGGTAATAAATTAGTCTTCTTTCTTTTCAGTGAATTCAGCATCCATGACATCATCGTTGCTGCGAGTCTGCTGCTGTTGCTGCTGATATCCATTATTGGCACCAGCCTGTGAATACATCTGCTGTGCCATGTCATTTGCTGCCTTTTCCAAAGCATCAAGCTTATACTGCAGACCGTCATAGTCGTTATTATCGATTGCAGCCTGTAATTCATCTCTTAACTTCTGGACTTCAGCCTTCTGTTCAGCAGAGATCTTATCTCCATTATCCTTTAAAGTAGCATCGATCTGAGCAATATATCCTTCTGCCTTATTCTTAAGTTCTACTTTCTTGCTCTTTTCTTCATCTTCAGCCTTATGAGCTTCAGCTTCTCTTACCATTCTTTCGATTTCTTCTTCACTTAATCCTGAAGAATTCTGGATCGTAATTGACTGTTCCTTACCGGTGCCCTTATCCTTAGCAGATACGTGAACAATACCGTTTACGTCAATGTCAAATGTTACTTCGATCTGTGGAACACCTCTTCTGGCTGGTGCAATACCTGATAACTGGAAGTTACCTAAGGTCTTGTTGTCAGCTGCCATTGGCCTTTCACCCTGTAATACGTGAATGTCTACGGCTGGCTGGTTATCAGCTGCAGTTGAGAAGATCTGAGACTTGCTGGTAGGAATCGTAGTATTACGTTCGATCAGTTTTGTCATGACACCGCCTAATGTTTCAATACCTAATGATAATGGTGTAACATCAAGCAGTAATACGTCATTGACATCACCTGTCAGAACACCGCCCTGAATAGCAGCACCCATGGCTACTACTTCGTCAGGGTTAACAGACTTGTTAGGCTCCTTGCCTAATTCTTTTCTGACAGCTTCCTGAACGCATGGAATACGTGTAGAACCACCAACCAGTAATACCTGATCGATATCATTCTTAGTAAGTCCGGCGTCTGAAAGAGCCTGTCTTACTGGTCCGATTGTCTTATCAACAATACCCTTGATCATGCTTTCAAATCTGCTTCTTGTTAATGAAGTTTCAATATGTAATGGCTGATTGTCTGAATTTGCAGCAATGAAAGGAATTGAGATCTGAACTTCAAGCATTGAAGAAAGGTCCTTCTTAGCCTTTTCAGCAGATTCCTTGATTCTCTGCAGAGCCATGCGGTCTTTCTTAAGATCAATGCCGTTTTCTTTTCTGAAATCATCGCAGATCCAGTCAACGATAATGTTATCGATGTCATCGCCGCCTAATCTGTTGTTGCCTGCGGTAGCCAGAACTTCAAATGTTCCGTCAGCCAGCTGCAGGATGGATACATCGAATGTACCGCCGCCCAGGTCGTAGACCAGGACTTTCTGTTCAACATTAGTCTTGTCAATGCCGAATGCCAGAGCTGCAGCAGTTGGTTCGTTTATGATTCTTTCTACTTCCAGACCGGCAATCTTTCCGGCATCCTTAGTAGCCTGTCTCTGTGCGTCATTGAAGTAAGCAGGAACAGTAATAACGGCTTTTGTTACAGGTTCGCCAAGATAAGCTTCTGCATATGTCTTCATATACTGAAGGATCATAGCGCTGATTTCCTGTGGAGTATAATACTTTCCTTCGAGTTCAACTTTTTCATTTGAACCCATTTTTCTCTTAATGGAAATAACTGAATTCTTATTTGTTACTACCTGTCTCTTGGCAGCATCACCAACGATCTTGTCACCGTTTTTGAATGCTACGACTGATGGAGTAGTTCTGTTTCCTTCCGGATTTGTAATAACAGTTGGATCGCCATGTTCCAGAACAGCGACACATGAATTTGTTGTACCTAAATCAATACCAATAATTTTGCTCATACTTATTACCTCCTATTCACTGACCTTCACAAGGGCAGCTCTTAATAATCTATCTTTCAATATGTACCCTTTCTGCAGAACTTCTATTACTGTATTAGGTTCTACGTCTTCAACCTTTTCAGTTAACAGTGCATTACAGAAGTTTGCATCAAACGGTTTGTTCAAGCAATCTATTTCAGTTACTCCTTCGTTGTGAAGCGCATTCAGAATCTGATCATATGTCAGCTTTACGCCTTTCACAAACGGATCTTCTATACTCTTGCCGTTCAGAGCTCTTTCCAGGGAATCAATAGCTGGAAGAATGCTTAAGGCAAAAGTCTGTATTCTGTATTTGTTTGCCTGATCTGCTTCATTAAGCAGTCTTTTTTTCAGGTTATCCATGTCAGCATATGCTTTGTAATATGCGTTCTTGGTAACCTCAACTTCATGTTTTAGTTTATCTATTTCCTCCTGAAGCAACTCTTCAGCTGATTTTTCCTGTTCTTCTGTCTTAACAGGTTCTTCAACTGCTGTTTCTTCAGTGACAGTCTCCTGTTTTTTCTTTTCCTTCTTTGACATACTACCTCCTATTTGATTCTCTTACTGAATTGCTGTTCGATGAATTCAGCGGCGAAATCAAGGACACTTACTATTCTGTTGTAATCCATGCGGGAAGGACCTAATACCATCAGTTTTCCTTCTTCGTCTCCTACGCGGAATTTACTGGATACAACAGCCATGTCATCGAACCATACCAGCTGATTTTTGTCATCTGTAGTCGTCAGTTTCAAACGGTTATCGTTGTTGCCAAGAGAACGCCATAATTTTGAATCCTCGAGCATCTTCATGATGTTTCTCATCTTCTCAATATCGGCGAATTCAGGTTGATACAGCATGTTGCTGGCACCGCTGTAATAGACGTTTTCACTGGCAAATTTAACAAAGGCCTGCATGAAGGCGTTGAATAACGCTTCATGTCTTTTAACAGAATGTGCCAGAATAGGTTTGATCTCATTCATCTTCTCAACGATATCGCTGATAGGCGTACCTATAAGACGGTCATTGAGAATGTTTGTACATGTCTGAATGTCTTCAATAGTGATCCGGTCGTCAAATCTGAATGTTTTGTTTTCGGTGTGACCCTGATCTGTTATGAATACTGCTACGGCGCTGTTGTTATCCAGCGGGAACAGCTTAATGTGGGCTAGCGTCTGCTTATTGGCATCCGGACCCAGAACTACAGAAGTCAGATTTGTCATGTTGGACAGGATCTCACAGCTTCTCTGAATTACATCATCAATTGGTACGTTGTTATCAAGAAGAGCCTGTATTTCATATTTGTCTTCCTGAAGAACTTCCTTGTCCATCAGATGTTCTACATAATATCTGTAACCCTTTGTTGAAGGAACTCTTCCGCTTGATGTGTGTGTTTTCTCAAGCAGATCAATCTGTTCCAGATAATTCATTTCATTACGGATAGTAGCTGATGAATAATCGAGATTGTACTTTTCAACAAGCATTTTTGAACCAACAGGTTCTGCTGACTTAATGAATTCCTCAACGATAGCTTTAAGGATTAGTTCCTGCCTTGGTGTCAACATTTCATATCACTTCCTTCTGGCACTCTTTTTCCTTTACTGCTAATAGTATACCACATTATTTAGCACTGTCAATATTTGAGTGCTAAACATTATTCTGTTATTATTTTCTTATAAATTCGGGAGATTTTTATGGAGAAAAAAGATTTTATTCAGGCATTGAAATATACGTTAATTGCGGCAAGCGCCGGGATTATTCAGTTTGGCAGCTTTACGGTTTTTGAAGAAATATTCAAGTGGGATTATTGGCCAAGCTATCTTACAGCTCTGGTTTTAAGTGTTTTATGGAATTTTACATTCAACAGGAAATATACTTTCCACTCTTCCAGCAATGTCCCGAAAGCCATGTTTCTTGTTTTTCTGTATTATCTTATCTTTACACCGATTTCAACTATTGCCGGTGATAAGCTTACTGCCCTTCTTAACGGAAAGGACTACATTGTACTTATCGGTACCATGATCGTAAACTTTGTAACTGAATTTCTGTTTCAGAAATACGTGGTATTTAAGGAAAACTGAAACTCTGTCAGTGTTTTATAATGATAAATATGATATTATATTTGATGGTAAATTGAGGTGTTTATATGAAACTTAGTAACAGTTATTTCTATACATTAAGAGAAAACCCTAACGATGAAGAATCCACAAGTGGTCAGCTTCTTATCAGAGGCGGATATATTAAGAAGAGTTCTTCCGGCATTTACATGTTTTTACCTCTGGGCTTTAAGGTTCTGAACAACATTGAAGCCATTGTTCGCGACGAAATGGAAAAAGCTGGCTGCCGGGAGCTTCTGATGCCTTGTCTTCTGCCTGAAGATTACTATATTTCCAGCGGAAGAAGAGACAATTTCGGCAGCAGCATGTTCTCACTTAAGGACCGTTTTAACAAGACCATGGTTCTTGGACCTACTCATGAAGAACTTTTTGCGGTTGCTGCCAGCATGAAGATCCATTCATACAAGGATCTCCCTTTCTCTCTCTATCAGATGCAGACAAAGTTCAGAGATGAACCTAGACCTAGATTCGGATTGATCCGCGTCAGAGAATTCATCATGAAAGATGCTTACACATTTGACAAGAACCTTGAAGGACTTGATGTATCATATCAGAAGATATTCAATGCATATAAAAACATTTTTGACAGACTTGGCATTGACTACAAAATAGTCAAAGCAGATACCGGTGTCATGGGCGGTCTTCTTTCCGAAGAGTTCCAGGCCGTTACTGCTATCGGTGAAGATACACTGGTATTATGTGACAGCTGCGATTACGCCAGCAACCTGGAAATCAGCACTCACAGATATACTGATTCAGATGAAGAATTAAATGAAATGACACTGACTGCTACTCCTGGTGCATCCAGTATTCAGGAAGTTGCTGACTATCTGAAAGTTGATGTCAGAAAGACAGTCAAGGCTTTGTTAATGAACATCGACGGTCAGCTGACAGTATTCTTTATCAGAGGAGATCGTGATCTCAATGAGACCAAAGTACTGAAACTTACTGGCGGTAAGGAACTTAATTTTGCCAATGATGAACTGATCGCTACTTCAAATGCGGTTGCAGGATATACCGGTCCTGTAGGATTGACCGGATGTAAGGTTATCGTTGATGAAGAAGTATTGCATATGAAAAACTTCGTTATCGGCGCAAATAAAGAAGGATATCATTATATAAATGCCAACGTAAGTGACATTTCATACGATATGACCGGTGACATCAGCAACGTTGTCGAGGGTGATATCTGCCCTGTCTGCGGCGGTAAGATACACTTCAAGAAAGGTATTGAAGTCGGTAATACCTTCAAGCTTGGCAGCAAGTATTCTCAGGCCATGAATCTTTACTATCAGGATTCAAACGGCCAGCAGCAGCCGGTGATCATGGGCTCATATGGTATCGGAAGCGGACGTACAATGGCATCGATAGTTGAACAGAATCACGATGAAAACGGAATCATATGGCCTGTAAACATTGCACCTTACAAAGTCGGACTGGTACTTATCAATCAGCGTGATGAAGCGCAGGTTGAACTTGCTGACAGATTATACGAAAAACTTTTATCTCTTGGCATTGAACCGCTATTTGATGACAGAGATGAAAGACCTGGTGTCAAGTTCAAGGACATGGAGCTCATCGGAATTCCAATGCGCATAACTGTTGGAAAACTGGCCGGTGAAAACAAAGTCGAGTTCAGAAAGAGAACAGATACTCAGAACACTATTCTTACTGCTGAAGAAGCCGTTGAACAGGTTCTGGAATTATGCAGATAAAAGCCTGAGGGCTTTTTTCTTTTAGCAAAGTATAATTACCAAAAAAGGTATAATTTTATCCTCCATTATGCTAAAATGTTTATGAAATTACAGGAGGAATAATTTTATATGCCATTAGTAACATCTACTGAAATGTTTAAGAAGGCCTACGAAGGCGGCTATGCAATCGGTGCTTTCAATGTTAATAACATGGAAATCATCCAGGGTATTACAGAAGCAGCCAAGGAATGCAACTCACCTGTTATCTTACAGGTATCAAAGGGTGCAAGAGCATACGCTAACCGTACTTATCTTGTTAAACTGGTAGAAGCAGCAGTTATCGAAACTGGTCTGCCAATCGTATTACACTTAGACCATGGTGATTCATTTGAAACATGCAAATCATGCATTGATGACGGCTTTACTTCAGTAATGATCGATGCTTCCAGCAAGCCATTTGAAGAAAATATCGAAATTACCAGAAAAGTTGTTGAATATGCACATGCACATGGTGTTGTTGTTGAAGCTGAACTTGGAACATTAGCCGGCGTTGAGGACGATGTAAATGTATCTGCTGAAGATTCATCATACACAAGACCTGAAGACGTTGAAGAATTCGTAAGAAGAACTGGCTGTGACTCATTAGCCATCGCTATCGGTACAAGCCATGGTGCTTACAAGTTCAAACCAGAACAGTGCACACGCAATGAAAAAGGTATTCTTGTTCCACCTCCGCTGCGCTTCGACATTCTTGAAGAAGTTTCTAAGAGACTGCCAGGCTTCCCAATCGTATTACACGGTTCAAGCTCAGTTCCTCAGGAATATGTCAAGATGATCAATGAAAACGGCGGTAATATGCCAGATGCAGTCGGCGTACCTGAAGAACAGTTACGTAAGGCTTCTTCCATGGCAGTATGCAAGATCAACATTGACTCAGACTTACGTCTTGCCATGACCGGTACAATTCGTAAGTACTTCCATGACAATCCATCTCATTTTGACCCTCGTCAGTATCTGAAACCAGCAAGAGAAAACATCAAGCAGTTAGTAAAACACAAAATCACTGATGTTCTCGGTTCAAACGACAAGATCTAATTATTTATCCGATTTCACAGGAAAGAGACCATTAAGGTCTCTTTCTTTTTATATGATTCTTATATCCTTACTAACTTTATTCAGGACTTCACAGCCATCGGCTGTAACGAGCACAAGATCTTCAATTCTTACACCCAGTTTACCAGGAAGATAAATTCCCGGTTCAATGGAGAAAATCATTCCTTCCTTAGTCAGATTGTCATTGAAACTGGAGACATCCCCTTTTTCATGTACTGTCTGACCAATGAAATGTCCTAATCTATGAGTAAAGTATTCGCCGTAGCCGGCATCAGAAATGATCTTTCTGGCAGCTTTATCAATATCCGAAAGTCTGATCCCTGGTTTGATGATGCTTTCAGCGTATTCATTTGCCTGTCTGACAATGTTATAGACATGCTTTTCTTCGTCACTTACTGAACCATTGAAGAATGTTCTGGTCATGTCGGAACAGTAACCATCCTTGATGCATCCCATGTCAATAAGAACAAGTTCATTATCCTTTAACATTCTGTCGCCAGTCATGTGATGCGGATCTGCTGCATCATCACCAAAGGAAACATCTGTACCAAAACTGTTGCCATCTGCTCCTAATCTGAGATATTCGGCATCAACAAAAGCAGCAACTTCCTTTTCAGTCATACCCGTTTTGATGTAATTCATCGCATTCATGATTACTTCATCATTAATACGGGAAGCTATTCTCATTTTTTCTATTTCTTCTTCATCTTTTATGGCTCTGACATTATCTACACAGTCTCCAGCCAGTTTTACCGTTATCTTAGAGTTACTCTCAATTAATGGAATCAGGAATTTTGCAGGCCATTCCTTGTCGATTCCAACCGGTTTGCTGATATCAAGATATTTTACCATCTCACTTATTACATCTTCACCATCGTTATACCAGACGATCTTATATGGGACTTCAGGCATGAAAAACAGCCTGTTGCAGAAAAAGACATGATTACCGTCTTCCCTTAACAATAAAGCAAACAGTCTTTCTCCAGGATATACGGATACTCCTGTCAGATACCTGATGGCAATCGTTTCAGAGACGATCATCTGAGTTAGATCGTTCTGCTTTAATTCATTTATAACTCTTTCAATTCTGTTCATGTTAATTACCTGTATTTTTCTTCAAGTTTTTTCTTTACATAATTGGGAACAAACGCTGTTATGTCCCCTTTATAACTGGCTATGCTTTTGGCTGTTGAACTGGAAAGGAATGAGTATTCCGGTTTGGCAACCAGAAAAACAGTATGTACATCTGGAGCCAGGACCATGTTAGCGGTGGCCAGCTGCATTTCGTATTCATAGTCTGTGACGGCTCTTATTCCTCTGATAAGGATGTTTGCGCCTAATGATCTGGCAAAATCAACTGTCAGACCATGACCAATCTGAACGGAAACGTTATTAAATTTCTTTATGACATGCTGAACCATGTCCATTCTCTCTTCATTGGTAAATGTACCCTTCTTTTCATCGTTGCTCATGATAACAACGACAACTTCATCAAATACATCTGCAGCTCTTTCAATGATGTCAAGATGTCCATAGGTAATTGGATCAAATGATCCGGGATAAATTGCTTTCTGCATCGGTCTTCTCCTTTCTGAGATAGGTAATTCTGTTAATTCCATAAGTTGCGGTCTTTTCAACTGTGTATGAGTTATCAGGAACGATTTCCGTCCTTTTATCTGTTTCGACAACTATGACCCCGTCGTCTTTCAGCAGATCATATTGTGCAATAAGCTCAAGGGCATCTTTTTCAGTTCCCTTGTTGTAAGGCGGATCAAGATAAATGATGTCAAACTGAATGTTTTGATCTTTCAACTTATTCAAAGCACTTCTGTAGCCGGTATTTAGTACTTTTGTCTGTTCCTGTACTTTAAGTTCAGCAATGTTGCTGTAAATTACATTAACAGCTTCCTTGGATATGTCGATAAGATATGCAAAATCAAAACCTCGTGACAGAGCTTCCAATGAAATGGCACCACTTCCGGCAAACAGATCAAGTATTATCCCACCATTAAAATATGGTCCCAGGCGGCTAAAAACAGCTTCTCTGACACGATCTTCCGTGGGTCGAGTATTATTACCTGTTAATGTTTTCAGCTTTCTGGAGCCATATTTACCACTGATTATTCTCATCCTCTATCCTGCTGTTATATTTTCTTATGACATTCTGCGAGATACCCATTATTGCCAATGTACAGATCATGGAAGTCCCACCTCTTGATATCAGCAGTAAAGGAACACCTGTCAGCGGAATAAAAGCAGTTACTCCGCCGATATTCAGGAACATATGAATGAACAGATAGGCACAGGTTCCCATCAACAGAACCTTCTCCTTTTCTGTTTTAACCTTTAATGAATACTTGATAAGTATGAAGTAAATGATGAAATAAGGTACAAATACACAGGCAATTCCTATTATGCCAAGCTCTTCAACGATTACCGGGAAAATATAGTCAGCTGATGCTGATGCCAGATATCCGAATTTCTGAATCGAATTACCCAGACCGACGCCTGTCAGATTGCCTCTGGACATGCCCAGCAGACTGTTCAGAAGTTCCTGGCTGTAACCGAAACGGTCCCATAAAGGATTGCCGGCTGACAGGAATCTGTAGAACTGATAAGCAACTTTGCTAAATATTTTGCCTAAGAATCTGTTTTCCTGTATGAATGCCCGTAACGAATCAGAAGTAAGGAAATTGCGGAAGCCTTCCGTCATCAGCAGACTGGTAATAACAAAAATCGCAATTACTACTAAAACAATAAATATCTGCCATTTTTTATATAACTTATTTGAAGGAATAAGGAAACAGATGCCTCCAATACCCATAAACGCAAAGCCGCTGCCGAAGTCACTCTGTACGAGAATGATGATGATGCCGAAAACAAATAAAACAAATAGCGGATAAAAGATCAGCGTACTTGCCTTTTTAACATTCGTTGCTCTCTTATCGCACATGAATACGGCGACAGTGAGAACCATGAACACTTTCGCTATCTCACTTGGCTGGAATGAAAGAGGACCCAGGCTTATCCAGGCATAGGCACCGCCAATGTTGCCAAACAGTCTTGCAGCCAGCAACAGGCCCCCCACTCCCATCAGTTCAAGAACGATTCTCTTTGATACTTTTTCAAGCGAAAAAGTCTTGATCATGAAAAGATATACAAAAAATCCGGCAGCCACATATATAAGCTGTCTGATGACTGAAGAAATAACGACCTGTGTCGCATTGCTTCTTGATGTAATTGATGCAGATGCTATCATAACCGTACCGAAAAGCGTTAGGAAAACAAGACATATGGTAATCATAATGTCTGTTTTCATTCTCTTTCTGACTTTACGGGTATTATTCAGAGACATAAAAAACAAACCTCACTGCTTTATTATAACAAAGTTATAAATAAATTGATAAGTTTATTTCTTTTATGTATAATGTCGGTGAAAAGAAGTTTACAATCAATAATTGTATATTTGTTTTTCACTTATAGTAAGGAGGTTTTTTAAATGCGAATAACAGCTTCAGACATTGTAATGGATGGGGAACAGGTACTAAGAGAAAAAGCTGTCGATGTTGAACTCCCTCTATCAAAAAAAGACAAACAGACACTCACTGACATGATCACTTATGTCCGTAATTCACGTGACGAAGAATATCGTGAAAAATATAATGTTAAAGCCAGTGTAGGCATTGCCGCTCCGCAGATCGGTATTTCACGCAAACTGCTGGCTGTATCAATAGAAGATGAAGATGACTGCGTTGAATTTGCCTTGGCAAATCCAAAAATCATTTCAAACTCAACACAGAAAGCATATCTGGAAAACGGAGAATCATGCTTAAGCGTTTCTCCCGATGTTGAAGGAATCGTTCCAAGATATGCCAGAATAACTGTCAGAGCATACAACATGCTTACAGACAGACTTGAAAACATTAGACTGACAGGTTATCCGGCCATCGTGCTTCAGCACGAAATAGATCATTTATATGGGCATCTCTATTATGACCATATCAACAAGAATGATCCTTGGGCACCTATTCCGGATGCCGTCATCATTTAGGAGGAATAATGGCAGGACAGAATCAATACAATTCCCGTACTCTAAGTACCTACCTTCCTTCCGACACTAAAATCTTCGCTCTTGGCGGTTTGGGAGAAGTAGGCAAAAACACTTACTGCATAGAATGTAATGATGAAATCATTATTATTGACGCTGGGGTAATGTTCCCTGATGACAGTCTGCTTGGTGTGGATTATGTAATACCTGATTACACCTACCTGATAAGAAACCAGGAAAAAATAAAAGCATTATTCATAACGCACGGTCATGAAGACCATATCGGCGGTATTCCGTATCTTCTGAAAGTCTGCTCAATCAGCGACATATATGCATCAAAATTCGCTGCCGGACTCATTCAGAAGAAGCTTGAAGAACACCGCATGTCCAACCGTGCCGTAATACACATCATAAACAAAGATTCCAGATTTACATCCAAATATTTTCATATTGGCTTTTTTGATATTACACATTCAATTCCGGACAGCTATGGACTGGCAATTCAGACTCCTAACGGATGGATCCTATCAACAGGTGACTATAAGTTCGACCTTACCCCTATCGGTTCCAATGCCGATTACCAGAGAATATCCTACATGGGAGAATTCGGCATAGATCTTCTGATGTCAGACTCGACAAACTCAGAAGTTCCCGGTTTCTCAATCAGTGAAAAAACCGTTGCCAAATCCATTGATGAAATAATAGAAAAAACAAAAGGAAGAATCATCATTGCTACCTTCTCCAGCAATGTTCACCGCATTCAGCAGATCATTTCGGCTGCCATCAAATTTGGCCGCAAGATATGCGTTATCGGACGTTCCATGGAAAATGTAGTTCAGATAGCCCGTGATCTGGGCCATATAAAGGCCAAGGACGACGATTTCATTGAACCGACATTATTAGACAGTTATCAGGCAAACAAGCTCTGTGTGCTCTGTACGGGGTCTCAGGGTGAACCTATGGCTGCTCTGAGCCGCATTGCCAATGGATCACATCGTTTTGTAACTATCATCCCTGGTGATACTGTTGTCTTCTCAAGCAATCCTATTCCGGGAAATGCCAGCAGCGTTAATGGCGTCGTAAACAATCTGACCAGATTAGGTGCAATCGTTCTGACAAATTCCATGCTGAATAACCTGCACACTACCGGACACGCCAACAAGGAAGAACAGAAACTCATGCTTCAGCTGGTAAAACCGAGATTCTTCATGCCTATGCATGGCGAATACAAGATGCTGAGAATGCATGCAGATACCGCTACTGAAGTTGGTGTCCCTGCTGATCATATATTCATCTGTGCCAATGGCGACATTCTGGTTCTGAGAAATCATGAAGTATACATGTGCGATACCAACCGTATTCAGACAGATGACATATACATTGACGGCAATGACTCCAGCGGCATTGCAACAGCGGTACTTAAGGACCGTCAGGTACTGGCAAACAATGGTCTGGTCTCCGTTATTGTTACTATTAATTCCCAGAATAACACCATCCTGTGCCGTCCAAACATAGTTTCCAGGGGGTTTATCTTCATCAAGGAAGGTCAGGAATTACTCAGAGATGCTGAACTGGTTGTTTATAAGGCAGTCAGACGGAAGATGGCTCAGAAAACCACCTTTGGTGAAATCAAAAACTGCATAAGGGAATCACTTGAACCATACTTTTACAGTAAAACCCATCGTAATCCAATCATAATACCGGTCATACTGAACCACATTGATGGTCAGGCTTTACGGAAAAGATAGCAGCAGACAAGTTTCTACTGCTTTTCTTTTCGTTTGTGTTAGAATAGAATCATGAAAAAGAAGCTGTTTTTGATTTTGGGAATTATTACATTTCTGCTGTTATCTGCCCTTTTCGGCTATCTCAACGCCAGTAAGTTTAATCTTACTGATTACGAGGTAACATATCTCGACATAAAAGATGAGACCGTACCGGAAAGTTTCATCGGGAAATCTATCATATTCATTTCCGATCTGGAATACGGCACCTTCTTTGACAAGACCAGACTGGAACTTTTCAAAAGAAAAATCAACAACTTCAAGGCCGATGTTATCATCTTCGGTGGAGATATGTTTGACAGAGAATTTGTTCCTATCAGTGAAGATGTTACCCTGTTAACTGATCTGTTAAGCGGTTTGGAGGCAGATCTGGGGAAATTTGCCATCATGGGAGATTTTGATCAGATAACAGACCGGCGTAAGGCACTTGTTTCCAAGATCCTATATGATTCAAACTTTGAGCTTCTGGACGGTAATCCTATACAACTTCATAACAACTCCAGCCAGCAGATGAATCTTATCGGCATCAATTATTCTGAAGATACAACAGATTTATCGGGTACATATTCAAATGTTCAGCCTGAAGATTATACCATTACGGTCATTCACGGTGCTGCCATGGCTGACATCCTTCCTATCAAGATAAGCGATCTTACTCTCAGCGGACACGCACATCACTGTCAGGTCAACTTCCCGTTCTTAATAGAAGATTCATTTAAGCAGACCGGCGGATATTCAACTGGAAAATATAAGACAAACAATACGTTCCTATATGTTTCCAGAGGAATTGGTACTACGATCAGAGATTACCGTTTCTTCAATGATCCGGAAATACTCTTCATAACATTCAAGCAAAAATAAAAGCTCCAATCGGAGCTTTTTTAAATCATTTCAATAAGTTCATCTACGGTAGGCATGTCCATGATGTTTTTACCATAATGGGCATAGCATACTTTAAGATCTTTATCTGTCATAAACAGAGCTGGCAGCTGCAGTTCATTTCCTTCATAATCACCATGAGCAAATCCTGCTTCTCTGGCCTTGCCGCCTTTTTCCTTGAGTTTGTCGATGGCATCACCAACAAGTTCTTCTCTGGAAGCTGCAGGAGCTATTTCAAGCGTGTTATAGATTTCAAAGGTATTATCACATATGATTTCAAAAGGCGTTTCCTGCTGCGCCAGTTCTCTTCTGACATGATCTGTATCACTCTGCATAACAACAAACAGCTTATAACCTTTTTCACTGATTTCCTGATATCTTTGAGTCAGAACGTGAACATCATAACGGCAAACTGTACATCCGATGTAACGGATTACCCAGAATATATTCTTTTCACCAACTACTTCGGATAATTTAACATTATCTCTCTTATCTGTATTAACTGTAAAATCAGGCATTGTCATCCCAACATTAAGTTTCATTTTTCTTCTCCTTTTCTATTCCTGTTCAGTGACTGAATCACTGTTTTTTATTTTACTTTCGAAATTATAACCTTCAATTCTCTGCGACAGATATTCTCCCATCTCTTCCAGAAGCTCGATCATCGTCATGCAGAATGAGTGTCCCTGTCTTGGGAACATGTACGAATATCCCTGATAGTCATATTTCTCAAGAATATCTGTAAGAATGTAATGTCCGCCATTGAGATAGAAGTTATCCATGTCTCCGTCACGCAGATGGATCTTTCCTCTGATCTTAGGCATTAACCATTCGTGATTGCGTTCAATATAGGCACCAAGATCATAGTGTTCTTCCCAGTATCTGACAACATCACGATTGATCTTTCCGGTAAACGGATCATAAGAATATATCGGATAACCGTCATCACCGCAAGGTGAATAGCAGGCCTGGAATACTCCCATCTGACCCATGCCGTGAGCCAGATCACCGCCTAAAGCCAGTTCATAGCGGTTTTCTTCACGCATTGTCCAGATAACATTTCCCTTCACATCTCTCATTCCCGGTCTTTCTGCCTTACGCCAGTTATGATCTGTTTCATAGACATTTTCATCGTTGTACATGTCAATTAACTGGAAGGCATGGAAATCCATTCCGTCACAGCAGGCAGGCCAGCTGCCCCCGAATACATCCGGATAGAACAGCTGCAAAGCCATTGATTCCCATCCACCGGTTGAACCACCAGCCAGCAGTCGGCTTTCCGGTGTGCCCATCCCGCCGAATTTCTTTTCTATTGCCGGAATGAATTCCTGTACAAGAGCATCACCATACGGTCCCAGATTAGCAGAGTTTACTCTGTAGGAATCGTCATAGTACATGTTGGCATCTCTTATGTTTACAGCTATCATTTCCGGAGCTTTGCCGCTGTCCCAGTATTCCGTAACTCCCCGTTCAGATTCTCTTAATTCAAGTCCATAACGGAACGGAGGTACATCTGCCGGCCAATGTCCCTGCCAGTATAAGACAGGATATTTCTTCTTGCGGCTGTACCATTTCGGTAATAAAACATTTGCTCCAATATATGTATCTTCTCCCCAGAACTTGGACAGAAGCTTGCTTTTCATCTTGAAATAGCGTATTCTTCCCTTTTTGTCATAGTTGTTCTGAGAAAGCACTTCTCCCTTTTTCAGTTCTCTTTCAGGCTTGATCTGATATTTCATGTCAAGCTGAATATCTTCGCTGCCAAATTCAACTGTTTTTACTGCGGAATACAGATTATACGGTGTAACTGCATAATTACATCCGCCGCCGTTGTCCTGCATACCGTAAATGGTATGACCGTCACCTCTGACATATTTGTGATATTTAATGAAGAACGCCTGAACACATAGTTTTTCATGCGGAATTTCATCAAAATCAAATGGGAATCCTATGATCTGGTCTTTCAGATCATCAAGAATTATTTCGTCGCCGCCATGTATACCGTAAAGAGTAACGCCGAATACAGGTGATCCATCAAGACCGCGCCTTTTGAAAAGATGTCTTTCCGTACTTTTACTGTCAGGCCTGTCAATGAAGAATAACAGTCTGCCGTTCAGTTCATCTTTGATTGATTTGCGTACTTTGATTTTTATCGTCATAGAACCTCCATAATACAAACAAAGCCCGATAAACTCGAGCCCTGTATGTCTTGTTACAGGGATAAGAATTAACTTACCCCAATACTATCATAATTGTTTAAGGAACTGTAGCAAATCGCCCAGCGATCCTCGGTAATCAGCATCATCTGTTCGGTTGCCCTTGTTGAGAAGACATTCTGTGACCAGATATGTCGTCATTCCCAGATCCCCTGCAGCCAGATCTTCAGTAATATCATTGCCAACCATCATTGATTCCTTTGGATCAATGCCGTTTCTGTCAACGATTTCCTGATAATAACGGATATTTGGTTTGCAGTAATAACTGTTTTCGTATGTAGTAATATCCGTAAAGTCGTCTTCCCTTAGTCCGGCCCAGCGGATGCGGTTTAACGTACCTACTCTTGGGAATAACGGATTTGTTGCCAGAATTACATTTAAGCCCTTATCATGACAGACATCAATTATCTGTCTCGCTAATGGTGTCGGGGATGTCGTGGTAATGGCCTTGTTGAATTCGTCAGCGTAGAAATCTACAAAATGCTGATGATTCTTTTCTTTTGGCTCATTATATTCATTCTGGTAACATTTCCAGAAGGCATCTTCATTACTGCAACGTCCGTCGTTACCATACATGGCTTCCGTACCCTTCCAGATCGTTTTGACAAGTCTCTGCGGTTCAAAGCCATACGGAGCCATCTTCTGGCACAGATATCCGAAATATGTTTTGGTAAAGGCATCTTCATCCATTGGAAGAAGAGTGCCGTCGAGATCAAACAGAATGTTTTTCATTCAGTCTTATTTCTTTTCACCGATTGACAGTAAGGCATTTAACAGAATACCGAATACTGAAGCGCCGGCAACGCATGGAATGTTCATTCCGAAGAATGGAATGTTTCCACCGAATGCATACTGTCCGCCTAAGCCGATAACCATGATGACAGCGATCACAGCGATGTTCTTGCTGGAGAACATGTCTACCTTCTTGTCGATCATGATGGCAATACCCTGTGCAGCGATGGCACCAAACAGGTATACTTCCAGACCGCCGATAACTGCCAGAGGAATGCCGTAGATAGCCTTGATTAATGGTGTGAAGCAGGCAACTATCATGGCAATTACTGATGCAGCTATTAATACAGGTACTGAGAAGACCTTTGTAATAGCCATTGTGGAAATGTTTTCACCATAGTTTGTTCCAGCAGGACCGCCGATGACACCGGCAACCATGTCACAGAGACCGTCGCCGATCAGGTTAATGTCGAGCAGATCAATCAGACTGTAATTCATCTTCTTGCCTTTCTTTCTGGCAACATCATTTACATAGATATCCAGCTGATACATATGAGCTGTTGATTCAGGAATTGTAGCAATGGCTATTGGCATGATACCTACAAGTGCGTTCAGTGAGAACTTCGGGAATGTGAATGCAGGTATTGCAAATGGTCCGAAACTTGCCAGTGAATTCAGTGATTCGTCTGAAATTGTTCTGAACAGGTTAATTCCACCGGCGTAGAACAGTGCAGCAGCAATACATCCGCAGGCAGCGCCTAACAGTAATGGGATCTGTCCAAGGAAGCCTTTGAGATATTTTGAGAAGAATATTGTTGATAATAAGGTAACCAGTGAAACGATCAGCCATGCAGTTCCTACTGTACTTCCATCAGTTGATACAGCATCACCTAAGGCATTACCTGCCAGTGTTAAACCGATGATCATGGAAACCGGACCGGTAATTGATGCCGGCAGTATTTTTTCAATTGTATCCTTACCGAATTTTCTTACAAGTAAGCCGGCGGCGATTGAAACAAAGCCACTCATGATAATACCAAACTGAGCTTTTGAAATCAGTTCAGCCGGTAAGATACCTGTAGCCTGCCATGCAGCGATCTGATCAGCAGTGCCTTCTGCCATAGCCATGGCTGAAACTGCAGATAAGTAAGCAAAGCTTGAGCCGTAATATAACGGGATTCTCTTGCCGGTTATCATTATGAAGCATAATGTAGCCAGGCCTGAAGCAAATATTGTTGTTGAAACCTGGAAACCGGTGATCAGGGCAACGGTAATTGTTGCCGGGAACATAACGATAACCTGCTGCAGTGCATAAACAAGCAGTTTACCAGTTTCCGGCCTTTCCTCTGGCAGATAGCCATAAGAATCTTTTTTAGTAGTCATAAAATCTCCCTCCTTATAAGCGATTTATGCAGACATCCGTTTCACCGTCAGTTTCTTCCAGTCTGACAGCTACAACTTCATCGAGTGAAGTCGGAATGTTCTTGCCAACGAAATTTGCCTTGATAGGCAGTTCTGTATGTCCCCTGTCGATCAGGACACATAACTGAATACGCCCGGCTCTCCCTACTTCAACAAGTGCGTCAAGTGCAGCTCTGACGGTACGGCCGGTAAAAATAACGTCATCAACCAGAACAACCGTCTTTCCTTCAATTGGAAAAGAAATACTAGTCTGATTAATGACGGGATCGATATTTATTTTAGATAAATCATCACGGTAAAGTGTAATGTCCAGTGTTCCAACAGGAATACGGGTTCCTTCGATGTTAAAGATATTCTCGGCAAGTCTTTCAGCAAGAGGCACTCCTCTTGTCTTAATGCCAACCAGGCATAGGTTTTCAGTACCCTTGTTTTTCTCGATGATCTGATGAGCCAGTCTGACTAATGTTCTTTCAACGTCTTCCCTGTTCATGATCTTAGCCTTAAATTCCATACATCCTCCGAAAAAAGGGCCTTGTGCACGACAAGACCCTGTACATTCGTTAAAAAAATGTTTCTGAACTTGTCGGCATCACAGTACCGTCTTTAAAGTTACTAGTATTATATAACCACATTTATGCTTTGTTTGCAACAAAAAAGATAATAAATTTTGAATGCGGTTTACAATGAATTCAATCCATCTATATATAAAAAAAGAGAAAAAGTTTTACTTTTCCTCTTCTTGTTTTTCCGGAGTTATTACGATATCAATCTTGTCAATTGATTTGTCATCCATGTTCTTAATGGTGAATATTGCACGGCCAATCTGAACACTTGGATGTTCATCCTCTTCAGGAACGTATCCGAGCTTATCCATTACCAGTCCGCCAATCGTGTCATTTTCACTGTCATCAAGTTCGATATCAATGAGTTTGCTGACGTCATCGATGATAGCAGCGCCGTCAACAATATAATGGTTTTCATTTAATTCCTCGAATTCCTGATCTTCATCATCAAATTCATCCTGAATGTCTCCGACGATAGATTCCAGCAGGTCTTCCATCGAGACAATGCCATATGTTCCGCCATATTCATCAAGTACTATGGCTACCTGAACTTTGGTTTTCTGGAATTCATCAAACAGATCGTCGCATTTCAGGTTTTCATATACAAACATAGGTTCACGCATGTATTTCTTAATAGTGAATTTTTCTCTCTTGGATTCATCAACGAAGAGTTCCAGGAGGTCTTTGACATAGAGCATGCCGACGATGTCGTCAATGTCTTCATCATATACTGGAATACGTGAATGTCCTGATTCGCTGAACCGCTTAATGACCTCATTAAGTCCTTCGGTAAGTTCCAGAGCTTCCATGTCTGTTCTGTGAGTCATGATTTCACCGACAGTACGGTCATTGAATTCAAATACGTTGTTGATCATTTCTCTCCGCTCTGATTCAATCAGACCCTTTTCATTGCCGGCATCGACCATGATCCTAATCTCTTCTTCGGTATATTCCTGCTGACCGTCAGATTCCTTGATGCCCAGAGCATTAGCCAGAGCATTAACTGTCTTTGAAACCAGCCAGACGATAGGTTTGAACAGACTGTAAAAGAATTTCAGCGAACCGCATACAGCAAATGCAACTCTTTCTGGATCCTTAATGGCAATTCTCTTTGGAAGAAGCTCACCAAAAACAAGTGTCACAAAGGACAGCAGTAATGTGATTACAAAAATAGATATTATTCTAACTACTGAAAGATCAATAGATAAATTTCTGAATATGTATACGATATAATCGGCGAATGTGTCAGCGGCAACAGCACTTGACAGAAATCCTGATAATGTTACGCCGATCTGAATAGTTGAAAGAAAGGTTGTAGGCTTGCTTGTCATCTCAAACAGAGATCTGGCTTTTCTGTTCCCTTCCTGCGCCATTTTTTCCAGTTTGGCATCATTGAGAGAAACAATTGCCAGTTCACTGGCTGCAAAATAAGCATTAATCAAGATCAGCACTAATAACAAAACGATATACCCGAAAACTCCCTTTTCAGGCAATGAAGCATTTGTCTGTGAAACTGTTAATAATGACCACGAAAGCGGATCCATAATCCGAAATCAACTCCTTTTTTTACAATTTATAATCTTATATTTTCACCTGAAGCATGTCAACAGATGTAACTAAATATTTCTGAAATATCTCTTAACGGTGTATGAATCGCCGTTGCTGATCATTTCCTTCTCCATGTTACTCTGGATGAAGCCCAGAGCTTCAAAAAAGGCAACAGCGTCTTCGTTTTCCGGATCAATCCAGGTAACAATTTCATTATATTCTTCCCTTCTCAGCTTTCTGACTGCTTCATGCAGGAGATTTCTGCCGTTTCCTATGCGTTGGTAGTCTTTAAGAATATATAATCCATATATTTCCCCGGCATCGCGGTAGAAAGTATCGTCTTTAGCCATCCCATAACAGCAGAAAGCAACTATTCTGTTGTCATAGATTCCTATAAGCGTATCATTGCACTTATTATTTCTGAAATACTGAATGCATTCTTCAATTCTTCTGACTTTACCGCTTTTTCCGTATATTTCATCCATGCAGGTATGATATAGTTCACCTAATTCCCTGGCGTCAGTTGGTTTGGCAAGTCTCAGAGATATCATAATTTCATACCCTCCATATTTCAAAATTATACTATCTTTACATAAAAACCACAATACACATAATGTTCACAAAACCTTTAAAAAACTTCACTTTTGTATCATTAAACTTCTACTTTGTGATTCTATAATTCAGGCTGTAAGGAGGTAAGCAACATGGATTATCAGTCAATATTTGAAAGAGTTGAAGCCAAATACGTTATTACCAGAAAACAGTATGAATTGCTGATGAATGAACTAACTGACAGGCTGACACCTGACAGATTCCCTCACAGTGACATTTCAAGTATATATTTCGATACAGACGACTTCCGTCTTATCAGAACATCTCTTGATAAAGGCTGCTATCGTGAAAAGCTGAGATTAAGAAGCTACTGCCTTAAGGATGATTCCTCTGAAGTATTCATTGAAATGAAAAAGAAATATCATGGGGTTACATATAAGAGAAGACAGGCAGTTACGTACAGACAGGCCATGAACTACATTCTGTTTAATAAAATGCCGTTTGATTCTCAGATACTGAAAGAAGTTGATTATCTCATGAATAAATATCCTGATCTAAAACCTAAGGTCCTGATCAGATATCAGAGAGATTCATTTTCCGGTATAGACGACCCGTCTCTGCGAATAACATTTGATTATCAGATTGAGTATTCAACAGATAACCTCACCTTATTTAACAGAAACCCGGAAAAGAAACTTACGGATAACGACACGATCATTATGGAAGTAAAATCATTGAATGCCATGCCTTTATGGATGACATCAGTCCTGGATAAAATGAACATCTTTCCGGGTATTTTTTCAAAATATGCCCGGATTTACACAAACGATATTATGAAAGGAGTTAAGTTATGTTTGAACAATTATTCACATCCATATACAGCGGAACGATCACGCTTGAAATATTTATCATCTGCACAGCTGCATCAGTCATATTAGGAGCCATTTTAGCGCTCTTACAGGGACATTTGAATAAAAGTAATCCAAGTTATCAGATGACACTTATTCTGATGCCTGTTGTCGCTCAGACAGTCATCATGATGGTTAACGGAAACGTTGGAACAGGTATTGCCGTAGCTGGCGCCTTCGGACTGGTAAGATTCAGAAGCATGCAGTATAAGGCTGAAGACATCCTGCTGATCTTTGTCGCTGTAACCATTGGCCTGGCAACATCCATAGGATACATCGGCTTTGCTTCACTGTTTACATTCATTGTATGTGTTATAATGACAGTATTCAAAAAGACCGGTAATTTTGGACGGCAGCATCTGGAATTAAGGATCACCTGCCCTGAAAGCATGAATTATGCTGAAGAATTAAATGATGTATTTGAAAAATTCACAGCCAGCAGCGAACTGCTGTCTGTCAGAACAACCAATATGGGAAGCCTGTTTAAGCTCACATATGATGTTGTCATGAAAAACAGAAACGAGATTCAGAATTTCATCAACGAATTAAGAATCAGAAACAGTAATCTTGAAATCAATTTAGGAGTATTCCCGGAGGTTAGCGAATAATGAAAAGAATTCTTGCTTCATTACTGGCATTGCTGTTGTTAGCAGGCTGTGCCACCAAAACACCAGATAACGCCGAGACAAACACAGAACAGAACGTTGAAACTTCAACAGACAATAAAACCGAAACAGTTATTACAGAAAATTATAGTATTACTGAAACAGTAAACAATACATTACAGGAGACATTCTCATACAATAATACAGAATATGATGTATCTGTAAGCAAGCGTGACCTTACCGGAAGCTATGAAGAGATCACCGGTACAATAGAGTTTTCTGGAAGTGAAATTAAAACTGCCGGAAGTAATGTTACTGTTAATGGAAATACAGTAAAGATCACTGCGGCAGGCACGTATGTTCTTTCCGGTACCGGTCAGGGTACTGTTCTTATTGAAGCTGACAGTGACTCTAAGGTTCAGCTGATTCTGGATAATCTCACACTTACTTCAGTTGACAATGCCGCAATCCTGGTTGGTCAGGCAGATAAAGTGTTTATTACCCTTCCTGACAATACCGTCAATACAATATCGGATGTTTCCTCTTACACAGCAGTATATGATGACTCCGATGTTGACGGTGCAATCTTCTCTAAAAACGATCTGACAATTAACGGTACAGGAAAACTGATTGTATACGGCAAGAAAAGCCATGGAATTGTCTGTAAAGATGAACTGACAATTGCCGGATCTGTTATTCAGATTTCATCAGTTAAAAGCGGTATTAATGCCAATGATGCAGTAAAGCTGATAAATGCTACAGTAAAAGCTGATGCCGGAACTGATGGTATAAAGGCAGATAATTCTACAGACGATACCAAAGGTTTCATTCACATAAACAATTCAGTAATAAACATTTCCTCTTCAGATAAGGGCTTGCAGGCAAGTTCTGCCGTACTGATTGACAGCGGAAGCATTACAATTTCATCAGCTGATGACGGCATTAACAGCGACAGTATTATTGTTATCAATGACGGAAGCATTAATATCAAATCTTCTGACGATGCCATTCATGCTGACTTCATTCTTGAAATAAATGACGGAACGATCAGTGTTGATGCTGCCGAAGGTCTGGAAGCTACTATTGTCAATCTTAATGGAGGTAATATTACCGTAAACGCTTCTGATGACGGTATTAATGCAGCCAGTAAAACGGCTGGCTATACCCCTTCGATTAACGTAAACGGCGGCAGCATTAATGTAACAATGGGTCCTGGTGATACTGATGGCTTTGATTCCAATGGCAACATTATCATTAATGGCGGCAACATTAACATATCTGCACAATCAGCCTTCGATTATGACGGCATCGGACAGCTCAATGGTGGCACGGTAACTGTCAACGGATCACAGATTACCCAGTTAACCAATCAGATGATGGGTGGCCCGGGTGGCATGGGAGGTTTCGGTGGACAGCCTGGCGGTGGATTTGGCAGACCAGGTCATTAATTGACTAAATAAAACCAGTATCTGAGAAATTTCTGATATCTCATTTACTGGTTTTTTGTTTATTTCTGATAGAAGACCTTACCGTTAATTATCGTCTTAATAACGTTGTAATCTTTATCCATTATGACAAAGTCACTTTTTCTGCCTACTTCAATTTTACCTCTGTCATGGATTTTCAGACATTTTGCCGGATTTTCCGCAAACAGAGTTCCAACTTCTTCTCTAGACAGACCGACAGTGTTATGAGCACGGTACATTATCTGGTTCATGGTATTGTTGCCACTCAGTATGTGACCGTCTGTTCTCCAGTTAAAGCCATCTTTTGTAACAACTACTGTACCGTCAGGAAGTACATTTTCTCCATCCGGAAGACCGGAAACACTTGAAAGGTCTGTTATGCCGTAGCAGTTTTCTATTCCCTTGGCTTTGATGACAAGCTTTACCCAGGCCGGAGCAACATGATAGCCGTCCATGGTGATCTGAGCTTTGATTCTGTCATCAAGCATGATTCCGGCAACCGCAGATGAATCTCTGTGATGCATTGGAACATAGCCATTGAAGATATGCGAACATGTAGCCAGACCGTGATCAGCGGCTTCAATGACCTTTTCAGCAGAAGCCTTAGTATAACCGATTTCAGGCATTACACCCTTTGACGAAACGTAATCCAGCCACTCCATAGCCCCCGGCATTTCCGGAGCAACACAAATGAAGCCTACATCGCTGTAATCATCACTTACCAGCCAGTCAGAATGCTCTCTGGTTGGCAGAGGATATTCTCCTCCTTCTTCGATATAACGGTCAAGGGTCAGATATGTTCCTTCAAAATGGAATTTCAGCAGATCAGCTCCTTTTAACTGTTTACGCATTGAACGGATATGCTGTACGGCTTCTTTTTCTTCCTGGAAACTTGAGAGATCCATGGCTAATGTTGGAAATACAGTCGTTACACCAGTTTCAGGAAGTTTTTCACTTAAGAATCTGACCTGATCATCTCTGCTGCCGTTAAAGGCAGTTCTTTTTTCATAGCCGAAACTGCGCAGGAAACCACCGTGACAATGTGCATCAATGATACCGGCATACAGTTCATTTCCGTCTGCATCTATAACTTCATGATCTTGAAGATCTTTACCTATTTCAGTAATTCCCTTTTCGTCAAATCTGACATCTAAATCATGAAATGATCCGTCGATAAATACTTTGGCATTTTTGATTAACATATATTTCTCCGTTTCCAATTAATCAAGAATTTCCGTCTTTACTGTTAACTTTCTTTGCGGTCAGAAACTGTCTCAATTCCCAGATATAACGGTCATTGAACTTTAGTCCCGAAAAGTTCTCGCTTACAAGTCTTTCATAATTACGGTTGAAGATATTGCTTATATCTTCGCAGCATGATACGTCAAATCTCATCCTTTTCATCATGGCAAACATGACTGCAGCCATTTTTTCTTCACTTTCCCTGTTCCTTGTGTTATCCCCTTTTCGCATGATCAGAAAACTGTTTTCATCTTTTAAAAGAGTATATCCATCATCAATAAGCGAAGTCAGAGTATGTTTTAGAAAGTTTTCTTCAAGATTGGCTAAAAGAATGTATTTGTACATAATTAAATGTTTTTGCAGAATGCTACATAGGCATTCTTTGCTTCAAAAACGTCTGCTTTGGAAACTACTTCCCATGGAGCGTGCATGTTCTGTACAGCGACACCGCTGTCAATAACCTGCATGTTATACTTCGCCATGATGTAGGCAATCGTTCCGCCGCCACCCCGGTTAACACGGCCTAATTCAGCAGTCTGCCATGATACTTCAGCATCATCCCAGACTTTTCTGATTTCGGCGATGAATTCAGGATTGGCGTCATTACTGCCGCTCTTTCCGCCGCTGCCGACATATTTATTCATAACAATACCGTATCCGAAGAAAGCAGTATTCTTCATTTCATTTACAGACGGATAGTTAGGGTCATAGGCAGCTGATACGTCGCTAGACAGCATCTTGCTGTTAGCCAGACATCTTCTGAACTTCAGATAATCATAGCCTTCGGTCAGTTCAACAAGTTCAGCAACGATGTTTTCATAGAAATAAGACTGCATACCTGTTGAACCGATTGAGCCTACTTCTTCCTTGTCTACCAACATGCATGAAACTGTCTTTTCAGGATTTTCGATTTCCATCATAGCCATTAAAGATGTATAGGCACAAACTCTGTCATCATGGCCATAACCCATGATCATGGATTCATCAAGACCATAGTTTCTGGCTGGTCCGGCAGGAACGATCTCTATTTCAGCAGAAATGAAATCATCTTCTTCAATATCGTATTTCTTTTTTAACAACTTAAGAATATTAGCCTTTACAGCCTCTTTTTCGGTCTTCTCCAGAGGAATTGAACCAATTGTGACATTCAGGTCCTCTCCTTCAATTACCTTGCTGGCGGTCTTCTGCATCTGATCTCTTGAAAGATGAATCAGCAGATCAGAAATGCCTACTACTGGATCAGTTGGCTTTTCACCAATAACGATGTTTACTGAGGAGCCATCCTTACGGCATACGATACCATGAATAGCTAATGGTAAGGTAACCCATTGATATGACTTGATGCCGCCGTAATAATGAGTATCTGCCAGAGCAATGTCATGATCTTCATAGAAAGGATGCTGTTTCCAGTCAATTCTTGGTGAGTCGATATGAGCACCAAGTATGTTCATACCTTCACTGATAGGCTTCTTACCGATAATGAACAAAGCAAGATCCTTACCTTTGTTGTTCAGGTATACCTTATCACCTGGAACCAGTTTCTCACCGTTTCTGATACAGTCTTCGATATTTCTGAAGCCATGTTCTTCAGCAATTCTGATTCCTTCAATAACACATTCTCTTTCTGTCTTACAGTCAGAGATAAACTTTCTGTAGTTTTCAGCAAATGTGAAAACTTCCTTTTTCTTTTTCTGATTGTATTTTTTCCAGGCGATTTCCATAAAGCCTCCTTTTACTTAGCAAGTTCCTTATTATTTACTTCATCCTTAACTAATCTGATGAATTCTTCAAGTGAATAAGTCTCAGATTCCTGATGGCTGTATCTTCTCATTGTGATAGTTCTGTTTTCAATTTCCTTATCGCCGATTACCAGCTGAATTGAAACTTTCTTGACCTGAGCTTCTCTGATACGATAGCCAAGCTTTTCGTTACGGTCATCCAGTTTTGCTCTGAAACCTTCTCTGTTAAGAAGATCTGTTACTTCGGCAGCATATTCTGTATGAACATTAGGATTTACAGGAATAACAGCAAACTGCTGAGGTGCAAGCCATAATGGCAGTCTTCCCTTTGTTTCTTCCAGCAGGAAGGCAATGAATCTGTCAAGTGATCCTAAAATGGCACGGTGTATTACAACCGGAGTCTGCTTGACACCTGCTTCATCAACATATGTCAGCTCAAAACGACGTGGTAACAGGAAGTCTAGCTGAATTGTAGAAAGAGCAACTTCATTACCTACAGCCGGTTTTACCAGTACGTCAAGTTTTGGTCCATAGAATGCTGCTTCACCGATTGCTTCGAAATAATCGAGCTTGAGGTCGTCAAGTACATTTCTCAAGGCATTTTCAGCATTATTCCACATTTCATCATCAGGGAAATATTTTTCCTGATCCTGAGGATCTCTTAATGAAAGACGGCACTTGAATTCCTTGATACCGAAGTCTTCATATACATCCATGATAAGGTCCAGAACTCCCTTGAATTCTTCTTCTATCTGAGCAGGTGTGCAGAAAATATGAGAGTCATTCTGCGTAAATGATCTGGCTCTTTCAATTCCCTTTACAGCTCCCTGTGCTTCATATCTGAAATCATGAGCAATTTCAGCAATTCTGATAGGTAACTCACGGTATGAATGTGCTCTGCGTCCGAAGATAACCATGTGATGAGGACAGTTCATAGGTCTTAATACATAAACATCATCACTTCTGCTGTTATCTATTCTGTCCTTGATCTGACGAACTGTCATGTTTTTCTCTTCTTCATCTGAAAGCTGATACATTGGAGAAAACATGTCATCCTTATAATGATCCCAGTGACCGGATGTCTTATACAGTTCAACAGAGCCGAGGTCAGGAGTATGAACATGCAGATATCCACGGGCAATTTCCATATCTGTAATATAGTTATTCAGGGTTCTCCACATCGTATAACCATTAGGCAGCCACATTGGCAATCCCTTACCAACCAGATCACTCAGCATGAATATATCCATATCACGTCCGATTTTTCTGTGATCTCTTTCCTTGGCTTCAGCCAGGTATTGCAGATATGCATCAAGATCTTCCTGATTTTCAAAGCAGACGCCATATACTCTCTGCAGGACTTTATTGTTGGAATCACCCTTCCAGTAAGCGCCGGAAACCTTCAGAAGCTTGAAGAACTTCATCTGTTTGGTATTTTCAACATGAGGTCCACGGCACAGGTCTACGAAATCGCCCTGACGGTAACATGAAATGACTACTTCATTTTCATCCATGTTATTGATCAGGTCTACCTTATATTCGTCATCATGGAACATTTCCAGAGCCTGCTGCTTGCTGATTTCCTCTCTGACAATTCTCTTGTTATCCTTGGCACATTTTTTCATTTCCTTCTCAATCCTAGGCAGATCATCTTCAGTAATGACATCATTTCCAAGGTCAATATCATAATAAAAACCTTCGGCAATGACCGGTCCGACCCAGAATTTAGCGTGCGGATACAGATGTCTGACAGCCTGAGCCAGCAGATGGGCACAGGAATGATTAAGAATACTCAGTTCAGGCATCTCCTTGATGTTCAGATCATTCATCTTAATATTGCTCATAATAACCTCCAAAATATAAAAACGTCCTGTAAAAGGACGTTATTTAACGCGGTACCACCTTTTTTCATATCAATAAAAGATATGCACTCGATGACTGTAACGTAGTCAGCGGAATCTTTTCGAAGATCTACTCCTAAGTGGTAAGTATTCAGTACATCAAGCCGTTTTCACCTGCCACAGCTCTCTCTTATCAGTTTCTGAATACTGTTGTCTTATTCATCGTATTTATTAATATTTAAATACAAATACTGGTTAAAGTCAACTAAATGACAAAGTTACCGTTTTCAAAAACTGTTACTTGCGTGCCGTCTTCCTTGATACCTGTTACAGACATATCAGCTGTACCAAACATGAAGTCGACATGATTCATTGAAGTGTTTCCGCCTACTTCATTAAGCTGTTGTTCATCCATTTCTATGCCGCCTTCAACGTTTTCAGGATAACATCTTCCCAATGCCAGATGACATGAAGCGTTTTCGTCAAACAATGTGTTGAAGAACAGGATATCTAGGTTTGAAATTGGTGAATCATAGGATATTAAGGCAACTTCACCGATATGCTTAGAACCTTCATCAGTTTCTAGCAATGTTTTGATGGCTTCTTCTCCCTTTTCTGCACCGTAGTCTACAACAACACCATCCTTGAATTCAAACCAGAAATTCTCAATTACCTTACCGGAATAATTCAGTGGTTTTGACGCATATACCTTACCGTTTACATTGTTACGGTCTGGCATACAGAAGCATTCTTCAGTCGGCATGTTCGGATTGAAGAATACTCCTTCAGGAGTTGTACAGCCGCCGCCAACCCATATGTGATTCTTTACCAGATTAACTGTCAGATCTGTACCTTTGCTGTTTTTGAAATGTAATGCCTTAAACTGATGGGCATTGAGTATCTCACAATGCTTTGCCAGCCGTTCATCATGTTTCTGCCATTCATCAACAGGATCATTATCTTCAGTTACTCTGACAGAAGTAAGTATTGCTTTCCATAAAGCATCTACGGCTTCTTCTTCAGTCTTGTCAGGGAAAACGATCTTAGCCCATCTTGGATTAGGCAAAGCTACTACGCTCCACTGTCCCTGGTTATTCATTGTATAAGCCTGATATTTCCGCATTTTCTGCATGCTGGCGATCATTGATTTTCTCATCTTTTCCTGATCTATGTCAGCCATTAATCCAGGAGTTCCGGAAGCGACTGAAAGATAGCAGCATTTCTTAGCATGCTCCCACTTTGTCTTTTCTTCCATCCAGTCCGGAATTTCACAAAGAGTTTCCAGTGACTGATATTCATAGGACATGTGAGAAATATTTTCGTCATTCCAGTTGACCATTACTGATCCTGCACCGGCTTTATATGCCTCTTCTACGCAGTATTCTATAAATTCCCAGTCTTTTACTGAGGCTCGTATTACAAGTAACTGTCCTGGCTGTACATTAACACCTTTTCTGACAGCCAGCCGGGCGTATTTTTTAAGTATTTCCTTATTCATCATATTCTCCAACTGTCGCAAATCTCATGGTATTTGTGCTGCCGTGTCCGGCATGCCAGCCAGCACAGATTATATACATGCTTCCCTTTGGCAGATTCATGTCAGTTACAACCTTGTTGGCAGTGTTATCGTACAGTGAAACATCGGTAATATCCTTTGAGTATACAGGATATACATCGGAATACAATGACATTCTTCTGCATGTTTCAACAGAGTTTGTAGCTGCAATGATAGGAGCTGTTGGTTTGTACTTAGTTAATCTCTTGGCAGTACCACCTGTTTCCGTAAAAGCCAGAATAGCTGAAATGTTATGCATTGACAGACATGATTCAGCAACGGATATGCCAATGGCATCACTCATTGAACGGTCACTGTTGGTAATGGCGTGATCGAGATATGTGTTGTAATCGAACATGCGTTCGCATTCTTCAGCTATAGTAGCCATGGTCTGAACAGATTCAACAGGATACTCACCGCTGGCTGTTTCTGCTGATAACATGATGCAGTCTGAACCGTCAAATACGGCGTTGGCAATATCAGATGCTTCTGCTCTGGTAGGTCTTGGATTGCTTACCATGCTTTCCAGCATATGAGTAGCAGTGATTACCGGACGGCCAGTTTTGTTGGCAATTTCAATAATGTGTTTCTGATAGAGAGGAACCAGCTGGAATGATACTTCAACACCAAGGTCACCTCTGGCAACCATTACACCATCTGCAACATTAAGAATTGCATTGAGGTTATCATAACCTTCCTTGTTTTCTATTTTAGCTATGACTTCAATGTCAGGTCTGCCTTCGTCAGCCAGAATTCTTTTAATTTCCTTGACATCTGAAGCTCTTCTGACAAAGCTTGCTGCGATGAAGTCAACACCGTTACGTGCTCCGAATCTGATATCTCTTTCGTCCTGTTCGCTGACAAACGGCATTGTCAGTACGACACCCGGAAGATTGACACCTTTTTTGGTGGAAATCGTACCGTTATTGACGACTTCACAATTCAGCTCATCTTTGCCTTTTTCTCTGACGATCAGGCTGATCTTACCGTCATTTATCAGAATTCTCTTTCCAACTTTGATGTCGTGGAACATTTCTTCACAGTCAATATGGAATCTTTCCTTATTGCCTACGACTTTCTTCTTAACGACCTTTACCATATCACCCTTTTTGAAATCGACTGCACCGTTTTCCATTTCGCCGACACGGATCTCAGGTCCTTTGGTATCCAGCATGACTCCAACATGCTTTCCTAATTTTTTATTCAGTTTATGTATTCTTTTTATCTTTTCAAGTTTTTCTTCATGATTGCCATGAGAACAGTTCAGACGAGCCATATCCATGCCGGCAGCATAAAGCTTTGTCAGCATTTCTTCGCTTTCTGAAGCAGGACCAATTGTACAAATAATCTTCGTTCTACGCATAATTAAGCCAACCTTTCAAACATATCGTATAATTCCTGGTCGAAATCCTTAGGCTGAATCAGAGCCTGAGCGATTGGAGTAGCAATGATATTGTCATTTTTGATGCCTATGCAGAAATTGGATCCGCCATTTGCAAGTACTTCAATGGCATAGTCACCCATTCTGCTGGCCAGTAATCTGTCATACGGAACTGGAGAACCACCTCTCTGAATGTGACCTAAAACAGTTGCACGTCCTGAGAATGAAGTAGCCCGGGAAATATCATCTGCCAGTTTTTCAACATCGGTAAGTTTTTCGGAAACGATTACCAATGCGTGACGATGTTTTTTAATTGCATCAAAGTGCTGCAGTTTTCTGATTACTTCATCAGCAGAAAAACCTACTTCAGGAGTAACGGCAATTTCAGCACCGCAGCAGATAGCAGAATACAGAGCCAGATCACCGCAGTGATTACCCATTACTTCAACGACGGAACATCTGTGATGGCTCGCAGAAGTATCTCTCAGTTTGTCGACAGCTTCAACTATTGTGTTAAGTGCGGTATGGAATCCAATAGTATAGTCAGTACCAGGACAGTCATTATCGATAGTACCTGGAATGCCTATGCAGCTGATGCCTCTTTTGCACAGGTCCCCTGCACCTCTGTAAGTTCCGTCTCCGCCAATAACTACCAGCGAATCCATTCCGACTTTTTTCATCTGAGCCACTGCCTTTTCCTGTATTTCAGGTTCTGTAAATTCAGGGAAACGGGCTGTTCCCAGAATGGTACCGCCTTTAAAGAGAATGTCAGAAACACTTCCTTTATTCATTTTGTAGAAGTTACCTTCAGTCAGTCCGAGATAACCGTCGTAGATACCATAAACATCAAAATCACGTGCTAATGCAGAACGGGCAATCGCTCTGATTGCAGAGTTCATGCCTGGAGCATCTCCGCCACTAGTCAAAATACCAATAGATCTCTTCATAACTTTCCTCCTAACGGCGGTCAGGGCCGTTAACCTCAACCTCAATGGCCAAAGCCTTTATTCTTGACATTATTCTGCCAGCTTTGATTTCATCCTTCTGCCCATTCTGACTGTAAGCCAGTTTGGTTTCCAGCTGTTCAAAATCAAGATTGCTGGTAAATAATGTACGTTTTTCATTTGAGCATCTGTATTCAAGTACTGGTAAGAGAATGTCATCTCTAACCCAGTTTGTAGTATTCTCCGCACCAATGTCATCCAGAACAGCCACATCGGCTCTTTTCAGCCTGTTGATCTGCGTATCAAGATAATCTCTAGCGTCAGGATTATTGAAATCAGCTGCAATACTGTTGCGGGCATTGGCAAAAAACTGAGGAATGTTCGCAAACGCAACCTTCTGTCCCTGTCTGGCCAGCCGGTTTGTGATACAGGCAGCAAGATAGGTTTTGCCAACACCAAATGAACCATACAGATACAGTCCCTTTTTCGGCTGATGCCGTATCCAATCCTTCACAAGCATATATACGTCAATATAATCGCTTTCCTCACCGGAAATATCTATATTATTAATATCATATCTAAGCTCTTTTTCAGAAAGATCACAGATCAGATACCTGCTGCGGTGAGATAATTCGCTGTTTTCGGAAGTTTTGTAACGGCATTCTTTTAATACAGTACTGACATAATTTCCATTCAGTTCAATACTGTCTACATATCCTTTTGGAGAATTACTGCATGCCCATAATCCCGGACATTCACTGCAGTCTTTGGAACTCTGCAGCCACTGCTTAAAAACAAATGGATTGTTTTCTATATGCTTTTCAAGGCCGGGATTTCTCTTCAGCATCCGTAAGATCCTTTTATCTGAAAGTATCTGTTTGATTTCCATATCAAGATTTACATCTATTCCAGCAGGAATTGTGAATTCAGCTTTTTTCATTATTTTTCCTCCTTGAATATCTGTGAACGTATCTCGTCCATGCTTAATTTATCGGAAGCCTGTTTTTTCTTAAGGCTGAAATCCGGAAGTTTGCTTCTGACTGATTTTTTATTCAGGGAACTGACATATTCCTGTGCCTGTTCAATTGTTGAAATTCCATGTAAAGTCCAATCCTTGGCAACGGCTTTAGCCAGATTGGTAGATATTCTCTTATCGTGGTTATCATAAACATATCTCAGCATGTAATTGATAACATCTCTGCTCAGATGGTATTCAAGGCTTATTTCTTCCAGCATTTTCTTTTCCCATGGATCAACTTCATACTGTCCCTTAAGATTGTAAAGATACTGTACGGAATTAATGTCATATTCATCCAGGCTGTTTTCATTTCCTTTTGACTTGGCAGCCAGACATCTTTTTCTCAAAGCTTCCTGATCTAAAGTCATGGTATCCGTATCTATAGACTGTGCAACTATCTTTCTCATAGTAGGAATGTCGATGCTGTAAAGACTTCCCATCTGGGCAATTATTTTAAGGTTTTCAGCAGTTCTCAGCTCACCAGGCATCCGCAGCATGCTGTAACCGTTGAGGAATTCCTTTATATCAAATTCAATATAAGTCGTATCGTAAAGGTTTTTCTTTAATTCTTCGAAACTCCGCTCATTTTCATCATCCCAGTCAGCAAGTACTGAAATATCGAAGTTGCTTGTGACTTCCAGATCATCTTCACTTAATTCCTTTACCTGGAACAATGAACTTGTCTGATTGTACTGCTGTTTGCCCATTTTCTTGATAAAGAATCTTCCGAAAGCAGCCTGCATCAGAAAATCACTTCCATTCATAGGAAACTGAATTTCGAAATGAAGCATATCAGTATTTTTATTATAGAAAGTTCTGATCAGTTTGAACTGTTCAAGCAATCTGAAACTTTCATTTATCTTATCTATGTCTGTATCAAGGATCTTGATCAGCCTGGATATAGAGTTGACTTCACCATTAAAGCCACCTTCCGCATTCAGAAGATGATAAAGAGCATAGGCCTGCTGTCCCATTAAAGGAAGATAAAGCTCAGCCAAAGCCATCTGCTGCTGATAGTTCAGGCTCTGCGGATGGATGACTCTGAATTTGTTTCTGGTTTTTAATATCATCTGAATCAATCCTTTGGTAGTGAATTAATTATATCATTAACTTTTCTGTTTACTGATTCTTTTAACTTGGAAACGGTTGAATCATTCTCGATAATAATGTCAGCCATGTCTCTTTTTGCATCATCAGATAACTGATTGTTAAGAACAGTAATGGCATTTTCTTCTGACATGTTTCTTGTGGATTTTAATCTTTCAATTACTGTCCTGTCATTACAGGTAACCAGAATATTACAGTCAAAACGTCTGTACCAGTCTGTTTCAAACAGCAGAGGCACTTCTACAGCTACCATTTTTTCATTTTTGTTAACCTGATAGTAGCTCTCAATCTTTTTCCAGATCAGATCATGAAGATAGTTTTCAAGTTTCTTTTTAGTAACGGGATCACTGTATATGACAGTACTAACCTCTTTTTTTGTTCTTTTACCTGTTATTTTCTCTATTTCGTTAATTACTTCTGCCTGATGCCATAAATCGGCATTAACACTATCGCAGCTGATTACAGGAATCCCTGCTTCCTCAAACATTTCAGTCACGGTTGATTTTCCTGATCCGATTTTTCCTGTTATTGCGACCATCAGGGCATTCTGGTTCTGGCAATGTGGACAGAAATAAGTTCCTCTTCCGTTTACAAATATTTTTTTAATAACTGTACCGCATTGACACAATTCATCATTACGGCTGTGTACATGAAGATTCTGCTGAAAAAGTCCGGTCACTCCCAGTGAACTCGTATATGATCTTATGGTCGTTCCCCCGGCCTTTATGGCTTCAGCAAGTATTCTCCTGGTACTCTGTACAATTTCATCCCATTTGTTTTCAGAAATAAAGCATGCTGGATGCTCAGGATTAAGCTTTACATCAAAACATATTTCATTGGCGTAAATATTTCCGATTCCAGCTATCATGCTCTGATCAAGCAGCTGAGTCTTAATAGGTGTTTTTTTTCGACGGCAGTACTTTTTCAATAAGGCACCGGTTAATCTGTCATCAAACGGTTCATATCCTAAGGAAGCAAGACATTTAAGCGGTTCCCCCTTACGATACAGGTCAAATCTGCCGAATTTCCTTACATCGTTGTAATGCAATTCGCCATTGTCCAAGATAAACACTATGTGAGTATGCTTAACAGGTTCGGTATGTTCCGAATAGACATAAAACTTGCCTTCCATTCGCAGATGAGCAACCATTATGAAATCCGTAAGTTCAAATAACAGAAACTTTCCTCTTCTGGAAAAACCGATGAACTGCTGATTCCTGAGCAATGCTGAAAAACTATCCGGATCCGGATATTCAATCAGATTTTTCCATAGTACATGCACTTCTTTTATAATACGATTATTTATCTTGTGTTCCAGTGTTCTTACAACAGTTTCAACTTCAGGAAGTTCAGGCATATTACTTTACCTCCAGCCAGTTGGAACCGCTGGTAGATTCTGCAAGAAGAGGTACTTTCAGGGTCATGGCATTTTCCATTTCCTCTTCTACCAGCTTCATTACTCTCTCTTCTTCTTCAGCCGGTACATTCAATATAAGTTCGTCGTGAATCTGAAGGATCATCTTTGATCCGAGCTTTTCCTTATTCAGTCTGTTATATACATTGATCATGGCAATTTTGATCAGATCAGCCGCACTTCCCTGAACAGGAGCGTTCATAGCTGCACGTTTTCCGAATTCCTTCAGAGAATGATTTGTGCTCTTTATTTCCGGGATGTCACGTCTGCGATTCAGCATTGTTGTTACATAGCCGTCTTCCTGACACTTTGCAATCGTATCATCCATGAATCTTCTGACATTAGGATACTTTTTGAAGTATGATTCGATGAATTCTCTGGCCTGATATACCGGTATTTCAAGTCTTTCAGCCAATCCGAAATCACTCATTCCATAGTCTATTCCAAAGTTAATGGCTTTAGCCTGTCTTCTTAATAACGGGGTTACAGCTTCAGCAGGAACGTTAAACACATCCATGGCTGTTCTGGTATGAATATCCATACCTTCTTTAAATGCCTCAATAAGCCCCTTTTCATCGGCCAGATGAGCCAGAATTCTTAATTCAACCTGCGAATAGTCAGCCCCAACAAAGACACAGCCCCCTTCAGGAATAAAAGCTTCTCTGATCCGGGCAGCTTCTTCATTTCTTACCGATATGTTCTGCAGATTAGGATTAGAACTTGAAAGTCTTCCGGTCTCGGCTATGCACTGATTGAATTCCGTATGGATCTTATTATCGCTTTCAATATATTTTTTCAGTCCTATTGCATATGTGCTGTTAAGCTTTGCATATTTTCTATATTCCAGAATGGCAGGTATGATTGGATGTCTTCCTTCAATTTTCTTCAGAATTGAAGCATCAGTAGAACGCTTGCTTGAACGCATCAGTGCAAGATCGTCATATATCACTTCAGCCAGCTGCTTTGGGGAATTGATGTTAAACTGTTTCCCCGCCATTTCATAAATCTGTTTTTCCAGAACACTTATCTTAGCTGAAGTTTCCTCAGCAATTCTGTCCAGAACAGAAGCATCGACTCTGACACCGGTTTTTTCCATGTCAAACAGTACTCTGGCCAATGGCAGTTCGATATCTTCGTAAAGTTTGTTCATCCCGTAATCAGCTAATTCCTGCTTGAGAGTTACTGAAACCCTGAGCAGATTGTCAGCAATCTGGCATATATAATCTGAATCGTTGTCATTTTCCTCGAACAAAGCTATCTGCTGGGTACCGGAATTCTCATTGGTTACAGTCAGATGATACTTCAGCAGCAGTGATTCCAGGTTCTTGATCTTTCCGTCTATCAGGAAAGCAGCTATCATCGTATCAAAAATCAGGCCTTTGATATCCAATCCGTATCTGCTTAAAACATGATACCAGTTCTTTATGTTATGAACGACTTTACCGGTACTGTCACTTTCCAGCCAGGAAATAAAATTTGTATCTTTTAAAGCTTCTTCAAGATTAATGCAGTATGCGTCCTGACCGTTGGAAATACCTATGCGATCTTCAAATATATACAGTCCCATATTATCTGAATACACATCAGCTGGGATCTTACTTACATTATGTATCTTTAATTCTTCTTTTTCTTTTTTCTCCGGTTTTTCTTCTACAGTTACATTTCTGATAAAAGATTTCATCTCATACTTGCTGTAGAATTTCATGGCATCTTCACCATACAGATTATATGTACAGTCAGAAAGATCCACATCTATCTGCGCATCAGTCTTGATAGTTGCCAGCATTTTAGACAGTAATGCTATATCATGATCTTTTTCCAGGTTTTCTCTGAGCTTGCCTTTTATTTCGTCAAGATGCTCATAAACTCCTTCAACTGTACCGTAATCATTAAGAAGCTTCGTGGCAGTCTTGTCGCCAACCTTTGTAACACCAGGAATATTATCACTGGTATCACCGCTGAGTCCCTTAAGGTCAATGATCTGCAATGGTTTTAACTGATATTTGTCATAAATGGCTTTTTCGTCCATGATGTCCATCTCAGTTATACCCTTTACCATCATCCAGACTTTGATCTTGTCATCTACCAGCTGCAGAAGATCTCGGTCACTGGTCAGGATGTTGATATCATATTCATTCCGCTGCTTGGCTACAGAACCAATGATGTCATCGGCTTCAATGCCATGCTGTTCATACTGCTTCATTTTAATGGAATCAAGATATTCTCTGACGATTGGGAACTGTGCCACAAGATTATCAGGGGCTTTCTGTCTTGTCCCCTTATATTCACTGTATACTTCACGGCGGAAGTTCTGACTGTCATGGTCAAAGGCAACCAGAACGTAATCCGGCTGAATTACATCAAGCGCCTTATGCAGCATGGAAGCAAAACCAAAAATGGCATTTGTGGGAATGCCTGAAGTTGTAGTCATCGGTCTGCCGTATGCAGTTGCAAAATAAGCTCTGAACAGCATTGAATTTCCGTCAATAAGCAACAGTTTCTTCATACTATTCCTCATTGAAGGCATCTGCCAGAGCTTTTAAATTCTGATACATGATTGTCATGTAATCCATGTTGGTGTCAATATTCTTCTGTGACAGCTTAGTTAAACTTGAAATATTCAATTCCTTCAGGTTTAATTCATCTCTGACCTGACGGTATAATTCCTGCATGTCTTCAGGCAGAGTTTCGTCGTTCACAATGTACTTGACATTATTTGCTTTTATTGAGTTTTTGATGAAAGCAAGCTGCTCTTCTGTTGGTAATACTCCATATTCGGAAAGAATCAGAGGATATACTTCAATTCCATATGTTTTCTGCCAGTTTCCGAAAGTACAGGCAACTGTAACGATCTTCTTATCATTGTATTTCTTGAGTTCCTGATATTCGGAATCCAGTCTGACAAGAGAAGCCTGCAGAGTCTTGAAGTTATTTTCAATTGAAAGTGATTCCTCCGGATAATATGACTGCAGCCAATCCTTAATGGTAGCTGCCATCGAACTCATGGCAATTGGATCGATCCAGATAAACGGGTCTTTCTTATAAGTATCAACCATGTCAAAAAGCGGTGAATCATAATATTTGGATTCGGTAATGACTGTCTGTCCGGATGATGTTACCGTAGTTGTAAATCTCTTGAACTCATCTATAGCTGAAAGAGATGCAAGATTGATAATATTGAAATCAAATGCCTGAATGTGTTCTTCGTATATCTTAAGATACGGTTCAAGTTCGCCGATGTAGAGGAACAGAGCGGTATCTTCAAAAATCTTATCGTAACCTTCTTTCAGAGTAGCGCGCTGAATGAATTCGTCATTGCTGATACATTCAACATTAACTCTGCTGCCGGCAAGCTGTTCAACGATGTACTTGACAGGATAAACTGTTGTAACTATCGTAGCCTTTTTTGGCTTACATCCAGAAAGCATTCCAAACAATATAGAAATCAAAATAAGAACGATGATTTTTCTTTTCATATGTCTGTGCCTCCTTTTCGAATTATAGCACAAAAAACACATTATATCATCTCATATTCTGCCCTTTTCCCTAAAACTGTAATAGCTGTCATAACTGATTATTATATGGTCTATGACCGGAATATTCATCAGTTGCCCTGCCAGAATAAGAGCCTGCGTCATTTCACAGTCGGCATTTGATGGATCTGCGACCTGACTTGGGTGATTATGAGCAATTATCATGCGATTGCACTTTCTCTTCAGGGCTTCATTAAAGATTTCTCTGGCCTGTATTTTGATCATCTGATCTGTACCTATAAAGATTTCCTTATATCCCTTTACGCGGTATCTTGTATCCAGAAAAACGGCAATAAAGTATTCCTGATCTCTGTTGCCATATGTCTTCTGCAACCAGTTAATTAAATGTCTGGGGTTGTTGATGACATCGCTTTCAAGCATCCGGCTGTAGTTCAGTCTTCTTACCAGTTCAACAGAAGCCAGTATCTGCGTTGCCTTTGCCAGTTTAATTCCTTTAAGATTCATGATCTGTTCCAGAGACATGCTTAACAGACCTGCTATCCCGTTACAGCCTGTCAGGATCTGATTTGCCAGTTCAATACTGCTGCATCCGCTGATACCGTTTCTTAATATCAAAGCAAGCAATTCACTGTCTGACAAAGATTCAAAACCCATATTCAGGGCTTTTTCTCGAGGCCTTAAGCTGTCCGGCATATCTTTAACAGTCAGTGTCATTTATCTTAATTTCCCCAGGTCAGTGATACGCCACCCACCTGAACTCTTCCTCTTTTTGAAAACAGTATTTTAAGTATGCCGGCCCCAATAGCTGCCAGGGCAAAGTAAAGAAGTATCGAACCTCCGCCTTTTCCATATAGTCTGCTGCATTGTTTTCTTGTCAGTTTCATAATAAAGCCTCCTTCAATACTTAATTGAGGGAGGCTTTCTGTTTACCTATATTATGTTGAAATGCTTAAGGGCATTCCAGATACCATCCTGATCTATCGGATCAGTAACGTAATCCGCCGCAGCTTTGCATTCCGGAGTGCCATTTCCCATGGCAATTCCCAGACCGGCAAACCTGATCATATCGATATCATTTTCACTGTCGCCGAAGGCTATCATCTCTTCCGGGCTGATACCGAGTTTTTCAAGAAGTATCTCAAGCATTATACCCTTACCGGCATCAGCGCTGAAAGCTTCATAAATGACCTTCCGGCTGTTGCCTCTGACAAATCTGAGATCGCTGAATTCATTAAAATAATCAGGAAGTTTATTGTCATCTGCATAGATAAACGCATCAAGAGGTTCTCCATGTGTAATGTGATAATCCCTGGTTTTGCTGCAGTCTGTCAGCATGCTTTCTGAAATGCCGTTTTTGCAGTATCTTCTGACAAATTCTTCATATCGGTTATAAATCTGGAAACTGTCATCAAACTTGAACCCCATGGGATATTCATGCTGTTGAGCGATTTCAATCAGCTTATCAGTCGATGTACGGCTCATTTTAAAGCTGTGCAGAACGGTGCCATCCATCTTATTAAGGCAGGCACCATTTACTCCGATAAAGTAATTAGCCGGCATTCTCTTTATGATGTCAGGATGGACTGCCTTGATGGTTCTTCCCGTTGAAATGACTATTTCCATTCCCTTTTCATGGCAGATTTTTACTGCTTCAAGAGCGCTCTCCTCTATAGTAGCCTTGCCGCGCTGAATAAGAGTATTATCAATATCAAAAGCGAGTAATTTATACATGTTATACCTTGAAGACCCTGTTTTCCTTTCTTTCTCTGGCAACAGGATATTCACCGTCAATATGTCCGACAATACAGTTGCCTACTCCAATATAATCTCCTTCAACACCTAAATCTTTGAGTATCTGTTTTCCCTCATCCGTTTCAAATGTTTCCCTGGCTCTGTTTATCCAGCATGAACCCAGCCCCAGGGCATGGGCTGCCAGCATCATGTTACCTATTATCAGTGAACCATCCTGTATGGCAGTTGAAGAATTTCTTTCCGCAAGAACTACTATTACAGTTTTTGCACCATAGAAGTTCTTAACGGTATCTGGATCTCTGCCAACTACAGAAGCATTCAGTCTTTCCAGTTTTTCCAGTATAACCGGATCCTGTACTGCTACCATTATGGCAGCCTGACGCCCGCTGCCGCTGGCTGCATAAAGACCTGCCTGGAGAATAGTATCAAGTTCATCGTTACTGATCATTTCATCAGTATACTTTCTGATACTTCTTCTTGTTAAAATGTCATTCAGCGTTTTGTTCATATAAATACCTCAGAATAATTATAACACACTGTTGATTCTTAAGCCCTTTGGCAGTCTGTTTTTCAGCTGCTTGCCATCACCTTTCGCAAAACCCAGAACATGATTATGATACGATATTTCAGTATATCCTCTGATACCGGAAACGCTGATGGATTCACCACGCATGTACTTTTCCAGTTCATCTCTGTTGTTTATTTCATACTTCTGGTTAAAATGTACGGCCAGCTCAGGACACATGAACAGATTATGATGTGGCTCAAAGCGGTTTTTCTCTATGGTTCCTAAAAGAACGCCGTATCTGACAGCACCGTTCTTTATTTCCGGAAGCTCTGGTGAATAGTAAGCTTCATTATTTTTCATGAAATATCTGATATTAAGACCGTATTGTCTGAGAAATTCATCTACGGTACTATTGTGGCTACAGCTGATGTAGTTAAGGTGTTTTTCAGCAGTGCTTTCCGTTTTTCTCATTCGGCACACAAAATGACCTTCGCCTCCATCCATCGGCAGAACTCTCCTGCACAAATCAGACTGAAGATCCTTATAAGGCAATCCTATTCTGCCGGCTGTGATTCCGGTGTTTTCAAGAATCATATCTGGATGATTCTGAATAAACTCATATACAGTCATTTCATTTTCAATGAGATTATATGTACATGTTGAATATACCATTATTCCATCCTGCTTCAGGAGCTGATAACCGTTTTCAAGTATATCCAGCTGTCTTCTGTGACAGGCTAGAACATTTGCTTCGTTATAGTCATTTATGCTTTCAGGATATTTTTTGAACATTGAAGCTCCGGAACAAGGTGCATCGATCAGAATTCTGTCAAAGTTTCCGGCAGACATTTTAACTATATCCCGGGTACTGAGACATGTTAACAGATAATTGGAATATCCCCATCTTTCAAGATTGGAAAGCAGGATATGACAGCGTTTCCAGTTGATTTCATTGCTCCAAAGAAAACCCGTTCCGGCAAGCCTGTTTAATATCTGTGTACTCTTGCCTCCCGGCGCAGCACATAAATCAATAACTCTGTTTCCTTTATCTATTCCCATGGCATTTACCACCATTGAAGCACTTGGTTCCTGCAGGTAGTATAATCCGGCATTATGAAACGGATGATTTCCAAGTTTCTCGTCATTACCAATATAATAAGTGTTCTTGTCAAATGGAGTCAGATCTTTTATTTCAATTCCTTCACTGATCAGCTCTTCTTCTGTGGTTTTTAAGGTGTTAATACGCAGAGACTTATGCATCGGCACTGAAAAAGTCCCGGTAAAACTCTCGTATTCTTCCGGAAATAAAGATTTTATCTCATTCAGAAAATATCTGTTATCCATCTAATCTAATCCTTTTTCACTTTACATTATAATCTAACCCACAAGAAAAGGCAGTACCTAAGGTACCGCCTATTCATTAGCTTCTTTCATCAGTTCACATATTTTATTTGAAAAGGCAACCGGATCATCCAGTTTGAAGCCTTCAATCAGCATCGCCTGCTGATAGAGAATGTCTGTATATTCATCTATCTGTTCCGGCTTTTTATCATAAACTTTCTGCAAAACCTTGAAAATATCATGATTAGGATTGATTTCCAGAATCTTTGTAGCTTTTGCCTGCTGATCACCCGGCAGCTGAGAAAGGTATTTTTCCATTTCAAGAGATATTCCTTCATCAGCAACAAGACATACCGGATTATTCTTCAGTCTTGATGAAATGCGGACATCCTTTACTCTATCACCAAGAGAAGTAAGCATTCTCTTAAGCAGACTTTCATTGCTCTTCTGAACTTCTTCCTTATGTTTCTTTTCCTCTTCAGTCTCTCCGATTGCTTCAGCCTGCTGAGCACTCTTGAAATCCTTTCCGTCATAATTACGCATCATCATTAATGTGAATTCATCGATTTCATCAATGCAATACAGGATTTCAAATCCCTTATCCAGCAGTGTTTCAATCTGAGGAAGCTTCTTAATCTGTTCAATAGACTGACCTGTACAATAATAGATTTCATTCTGTTCAGGCTTCATTCTTTCCTTATATTCCTTCAAAGTGACGTATTTATCTTCTTTTGAAGAGTAGAACATAAGCAGATCCTGCAGTTCTTCTTTTTCAGCACCGAAGTTCTGATAGACACCGTATTTCAGAGAATTACCGAAAACCTTAAAGAATTTTTCGTAGTTTTCCCTGTCCTTGATCATCATGTCTACAAGGGTACTCTTTATACGTCTGCTTACCGACTTTCTCAAGGCCTGAAGCTGTGAATCCTGCTGAAGGATCTCACGGGAGATGTTAAGTGAAACATCATCACTGTCGACCAGACCTCTGACAAATGAATAGTAATCAGGCAGCAGATCCTTGGCATGTTCCATAACGAAGACGCCTTTAGAATAAAGCTGCAGACCAGCCTCATAGTCTTTCGAATAGAAGTTATATGGAAGTCTTGACGGAATATACAGCAGTGCCGTGTATGATACATTTCCTTCAAGAGAATAATGTATGGTCTTCAGAGGCTTTTCCCAGTCGTAGAATTTTGAACTGTAGAAATTGCTGTAATCTTCTTCGGATATATCCTTCTTGTTTCTCTTCCATAAAGGAATCATGGAATTAACTGTCTTTATTTCCTTAACTGTTTCATATTCATCTTCGGTATTCTCCTTAAGAACAGTCTTTTCTGTTTCCATTTTGATTGGATATCTTACATAATCAGAATACTTCTTTACCAGTTCTTCAATCTTATAGCTGTCAAGATAATCGGAATACTTGATGTCATCTGTATCTTCTCTTAACTGAAGAATAATAGATGTACCGGTTGAATCCTTATCACTTGGTTCAATTGTATACCCATCCTGACCATTGCTGATCCATCTGTTAGCAGGCTCATTTACTGTCTTACTGTCTACAGTTACCTGACTGGCAACCATGAAAGCGGAGTAGAAACCTACACCGAACTGACCAATGATATCTGCAGTATTGCCGGTATCATATTTCTGACGGAACTCTTCCGAACCGCTGTGAGCAATGGTTCCCAGATTCTTCTCAAGTTCTTCCCTGTTCATGCCGATTCCGTTATCAGTAATGGTAATGGTTCTGTTTTCCTTATCAATATCAATCCTGATCTGGTATTCATCAGCTTCGTAATCCTTATCAGTTAAAGCCATATAGTGTCTTTTATCCAGAGCATCTGAAGCATTGGATATCAGCTCACGCAGGAATATTTCCCTGTTAGTGTAAATAGAATTGATCATAAGATCCAATAATCTCTTGGATTCTGTTTTAAACTGTTTTTTAGCCATAATAATCAGCTCCTTTTTAGCACTCTTCTTCTGTGACTGCTAACATTATAAAACCATTTATTCATAATTTCAAGTCAATAAAAAAAGACTCTTCAGACAGAATCTTTTCTCATTTATGATGTCTCTGACGGTAAACCTCTGAAGCAAATACAACAGCGGCACTGGCTGCGTTCAGGGCATTTCTGAACTCATTGTCATATGGTATATAGGCAAAGATATCAGAATTATCAAGCACTTCTCTTGATAGCCCTCTCATTGGACCACCTATGCATACAAGAATAGGACCCTCGCTCATGTCAGTCTCATATAAAGGCGTTGGATTACTGCCTCTGTAGGCACTTATAATACGAAAATTATTGTCATGAAGCGTGTTTAGAGTTACTGCCAGGTCATCTGTAAGGTGAATCGGGATGAACTCGCTGGCACCTGCTGAACTCTTCACCATTGTTCCATCTTCAAAATCCCATTCTCTGCTGGGCAGAATGACACCATCGCAGCCAAAGGCATAAAGACTTCTCAGAATGTAGCCCAGATTGTAACTGTCTTCCACTCCTTCAATTAACGCCAGAAACGGATTTTCCTTCATCATGAGTGACGTTATTGACTGAAATCGTCTCTGCTGTACTTCAGCTATAATGCCGCCATGAGTACGGCCCAGAGCGTTTTCCTTTATGAAATCACTGGTACACCTCTCTACATTTACACGGCATTTATAGGCTTCATGAACGATAAAAGCGACATCCTGCGTATGTTTATCCTTATCAATATATATGGTTTCAACCTTGCGGTATTTGCTGTCCATTGCTGCCTTTACGGCTATAGCACCTTCAATAATCATATGTTACTCCCTGATCAATCTAATAAACGTATATTCGTTAACCCGTACCGGTACTTTTATTCTAAGTAACTGAAGCGGTCTGTTGGCTATTTCAATTTCATTTCCATCCATGTCGAACATGGCACATACTTTAAATGCACAGTCATCGGTATATGGATTCATTACAGCCAGAGTGTCATTTTTACGGAAGTGATTTCTTACTTCAATAACGGCTTCCATCTTTTCACTGTCAAATTTCATGACCCTGGCTACGAAGTTCTGTGAGGCCGTCTGAGTGAGATTATACAGCTGTCCTTCCTCTATGCTGTATCCTGGATAAAAGCCCGGGAAACTGTCTCTGTTTGTCCCTATTTCAATTATGCTCTGACCTTTCAGCAACTGTTCATCGCTGATATGACCATACTTTTCGTAACAATCCAGAAGGTAACGGTATCCCTTTACTATGCATGCGATATAGAAAGCCGTTTTCATGCGTCCTTCGATTTTCAGTGAGGCTACATTTAAATCCAGCAGGTCATTAAGGTAGCTGACTGCACACATGTCTTTTGAACCCATGGAGAACATGTAGTCTTCACGGTCCAGTAATTCATCATTATGCCAGAGATGATAATTCCAACGGCAGGAATGTGCGCATCCGCCTCTGTTGGCATCACGGTTAGTAAGCATGTTAGATATAGTACAGCGGCCGGAATAATTGGCACACATGCCGCCATGAATGAATACTTCCAACGGAATATCAGCCTGTCCGGCTATTTCCTTCAGCTGTTTAAGATCAACTTCTCTTCCCAGAACTACTCTGTCAGCATTTTTATCCTTCCAGTACTCCAATGCAGCAGTATTAATGGTAGTCTGCTGTGTTGATACATGTCCTTCCAGTTTAGGTGCAGCCTTTTTGCATAAGGACAGAATTGCCTGTGAAGCACATATAATTGCATCTACGCCGTACTCTTCCAGCTTCTTAAGATAATCTTCAAGTCCCTCAAAATCTCCGTTGTGCGGGATTATGTTAACCGTAACATATACCTTTCTGTTATAACTGTGAGCAAACTTTACAGCTTCCCTGATATCATCAAGAGTAAAATTCGAAGCTCTTGAACGCAACGAAAACTGTTTACCGCCAAAGTAAACCGCATCAGCCCCGTAAATGATAGCTGTTTTAAGTCTGGCCATGTCTCCGGCCGGTGCCAGTAATTCCGTTTTCATTTTACTCCTTATCAAGCCAGGTTTCCCTGATCTCTTCCATACCAGTATATTCTGCATCAGGTAATGCATCTTTCAGCAGCTGTAATGCTTCTTCCTCTCCAATTCTGTTATCAATAAGAGCAGAATAAATGTCCGCTGTTTTAACAGTATAGTCATCTTCATAAATAACATTGTCAATGATGAATCCGGCAAATTCCTTCCGGCAAAGTTTCCTGATCGTTCTGATGCTCTGAAGTATCATACCGTACAGCCAGCTTCCGTATTCCTTTTCAATAATTGGCAGTCTGGTATCCCTTGTTTCTTCCTGCAGATAATAGCCTTCAAGATACTCGCTTTCCTTATGCAGATAAGCTGAAATGTATTTGCGTCTGGAATATGCCAGCAGAACCGGACCGTGGATCCTGATGTAACAATAACCAGGACATTTATCTGCAATATAGCAGACATCATCAAAGGTAATGTCTTTTGAAATTACACAGTTATCTATGCCGTCATTTCTGATTTCATTGATATCATACCAGTTTGTCAGAAGCGTTTCAGGAGCATAAATTCCTTTGTATGATACATTCAGTTTCTTCATTAATGTGAATACGCCGATGTCAGTATATATGATCCCATCTACACCGATATTATCCAGTTTCAGCAGATATTCCTCCAGCTCAGGTAGCTGAAACTGCTGATAGAGACAATCTGCTTTCACATAAGCCTTATATCCCCGATCGTGAATGATTCTGACAGCTTTTTCAATGTCACATTCATATGCGGATGCAGAAAACATCTTTTCGGCAATAATAAAACCTTCAATATTACTGTTATTGAATTTCTTAATGTTTTCAGGATCTTTAATGTAAATCAACAGTTTATTCATTTTGCATTTCAAATAATATCTTATCAATCTGTTCTATCAGGTCACTGGCCAGCAGTGAATAGCTGCTGTGTTCCCTTACCCAGTAATCGGCAGCCAGTGAATGAATGTATACTGCTGCAATGACTGAACTCACGTCAGGTTTCTGTGCAAAAAGCCCGCCCGTCAGCCCGCAGAGAACATCCCCGGAACCCCCTTTAGCCAGCGCGTTATTACCAGTCCTGTTTATTGTAATATGACCTTGATATGCTATCAAAGTGTTGACGCCTTTCAGAACAGTTATAAGTGTAGGATATTTTTCCGATAAAGCAGTCAGATCAGACAAGATCTTATCCCGATCATATTCAAAAACACGTTTATACTCTCCAAGATGCGGAGTTATTACAGTAGTTTTTGATCTGTTAAGCAGATCGATATGCTTTTTCAGATAATATAACCCATCAGCATCCAGGATTACATCCCTGTCCTGTTTCAGAACATAGACAAGCAGTTTTTCGGTAATCTCATTTCTCCCGGCTCCCGGGCCAAATACGATCAGAGAATAATTATCCATATTCATTTCAGCCAGCTGACTTTCAATTATTTCAGGGTTCATTGTTATGGTCATAGCCTCGGGAAGTACCTCATGCGCTGTCCTTACCGTTTCCGGATATGACATTATTGTCAGCAGACCGGCACCGGACTTGAGGATCGTTCTTGCGCACATTATGCAGGCCCCAACCGTATTGTCATGTCCCCCAATCAGCAGTACTTTTCCATAATCTCCTTTGTGAGAATGTTTATATCTGACCGGAATCATATTTCTGATTTCGTCATAATCATAACTCACGGTTTCAATCTCATCATTCTTCAACATGTTTTCCCCATCAATCAGTTTTATATCTTATATGACTGTTAAACATACTTTTTCTAATTCTTCGGTTTATAGAAAGAACGGTTATCCAGAGAGAAGATCTTCTTGGTGAATTCACCATTTTTCGTTTCCCTGAGTTCTTTTTCTATCATATTGATTTTGGCATCAAGATCATCGATCATATGCAGCACTTCAGCCTCAAGGGTCATTGGAAGTACCGGAGAACCGAATTCTCTTTTGCCGTGATGTGCCAGGATTATATGTCTGAGAACAGTGACTTCTTCAGAATCAATGCCAAGTTCCCGTGCTGTTTCCCGTACCATAGTCTGAGAAATTGAGATATGACCGAGAAGTTTGCCTTCAGTAGTGTATTCAGCAATATTGCTGCCGCCTAATTCACATATCTTACCGATGTCATGGAGCAGGATTCCGGCAATCAGATAGTCACGGTTTACCCGAGGATATAACTGACATACTGATTCTCCAAGTTTAATCATGCCCGAAACATGCGTAGCAAGTCCGCCAAAGTATTCGTGATGATTCTTGGTAGCAGCCGGTGATGAATAGATCTTACGGTCATACTTTCTGTAAATAGCCTCGACGATTTTCCTTATGTTAACGTTTTCTATCGATTCCACAGCCTCGCTTAGAGTTTCTCTAAGAACATCCTGAGGTACAGGTGAAACGGTAATGAACTGACTCATGTCAAGATTTTCCGTATTGACAGGAACAATTTCAAGCACTTTCAGCTGCAGCTGATCTTTGTAAAGCAGCGAAGTTCCTTTTACTTTAACAAATGTTCCTACCTTTACAGTCCGGACATCTTCACCTGTTACATTCCACATCTTGGCTACTATTGAACCGGTATTATCTTTCAATTCAAGATTAAGATATGGCTGGTTGCTGTTTGATACTCCCTGATTTGCGAGAGTTACCAAAGCCATAAACTCCACTCCCATGTTTTCCCTTATATCTTTAATCTTCATTTTCTACCTCCCGTAATTCCGCAATGACTTTTTTAATATCATCGCTGCTGTATCCTTTTCCATACAGGTATGAATACATCTTCTGTCTCAGTTCATATCCACTGAATTATCGGCTGTATTTTCTATATGCTTTTTCATATTCCTGTCTCAGATTACTGTTTTCTGCTTCTTCATCAGGTATAAGCTGCAGGCGTTCTACTATTTCATCAGCCGTTGAACTGTCATATCCTGCACCTATCAGTTTGGTTTTAAGATTCATGACTGTTTCACGGAATGACTTGTCACGAATCCCCTTAAGCAGCCGCTGAGCCTTTTCCATGCCTCTCTTGATTTCAAACGATTCATCAATTTGATTTATGTATTTTTCAACCAGTTCTCTGTCTATTCCTCTTTTCAGCAGATTAAACTCAGTCTTTTTTCGGCCTATAAGTTTTATCTGGTCATTTTCTATTTCGTTTTTTACCAGCATTTCATCATCAAGATAACCACTGTCAGTGAGTTCTTTCATTATGCGGCGTTTACCGTCAGCATCAAGATGCCCTACTCCATCAAGCAGATCACTTATCTCTCTGACGCTCTGATCTTTGTAAGCCAGTTTCTTTATGGCTTTACGGTATCCGTAAGCATATGCATGAAGCTTTGTCAGAAGATTGTACTGCTGTTCCGTAATACCCTGATCCTGCGCGATTTTAAGATCAAAATAATCAGATGTTGTTATTACAAAAGCTGTTTCAGTCTCATTATCCGTAACATAGATTCTTGTATAATCATCATCTACTCTCAATCTGGAAACAGTGTATTCCTTATTGAAATCATCCATTATCTCATGATAAACATTCATAACAGCCTTTCCAAAGTTTTCAAGTGAGTATTCATCAGCCTTTTTCTGACTGGCTTCTCTCATCTTAATTCTTTCTTCTTTATTCATATCCATTAACATCTCTGTCTTCTCGACCAGATCCGTAACAGACTGGAAATAATATCCATTATAACCATCAATAAGCACATCATTAAGAGCCACTTTATCTCGCGCCAACACCGGTAAACCGGCAGCCATAGCTTCAATAAAGGTCAGTCCCTGTGTTTCGGTAAGGCTTGCAGAGACAAACCGGTCAGCCATGCTGTAATATCTGGCTACCTCACTGTGTTCTATTTTACCGGCAAATTTTATACTGTCGTCAAGTTCTGCCTTTTCAGCAAGCTTTTTGATCTTCTCAAGATCAGGGCCATCACCGATAACTGCAAGTGAAACATTTCTGTTCTTTCTTTTCAGCAATTCCATGGCATCAATCAGAAAATCAACACTCTTTTCTTCTGCAATACGGCCTACGAAAACAAGAACAAAACTCTCTTCCCGAAACAGCGGTTCTGAATCATTTTCTCTTTGAAACTGTTCCAGATCCAATCCGGTCGGAACAACAAACATTTTATTATAAACTCCATATCCTTCAAGAGCTTTTTTCGTTTTAAGTGTCGGCACTATCAATCCATTGACACCGTCGCACCATTTTTCGCTTAGAATTCTTATGCTTAATCGCCCAAGCTTTTCCAATGCTCTGATGTTAAGAGGATTCACATAATGTGTATAATCTTCATAAAACGTGTGATAAGTTGCGACAACAGGGATTCGATGTATGCGGGCAAACTTTCTTCCGAATTGTCCTATGCCGAATTCCGTATGTACGTGAATCATTTCAAGATTCAGTTCCATTAACATCTTTTCGGCTTTACGGTGATTTGCAGAAGCAATTGTATATCCATATATCTGTCTGACTTTGATTCCCGGAATTCTGAGTATTCTGTTATCCCAGGTAACCTGCTTAACTTTATTTGACGGACAGATCACATAAACATCATTACCAAGTTTTTCCAAGGCTTTACGCAGAGTGTCAACAGAAGTGACTACACCGTTTACATCCGGAAGATATGTATCGGAAAAAAGACCGATTCTCATCTGTCTTTCCCCCATTCAATAAGCTTCTGTCCTTTTACAAGATAGCTTTTTCTGGCCAGCATAGCCATTGGTGTATCACCATATGAATCACTGTAGAATTCTTCTATTTCATCTTTGTCGTATCCCTCTTCAAGGAATCTGACAACTTTCTGCTCGCCATTGCAATTGAGCCCTGTTACCTCACCTGTATACTGGTCAACTTCAGAGCATATCACTCTGGTAATGTTAATTCTTCTGCAGGCTTCATTAACCAGGAAATATGCTGAAGCACTGATTATGATGTCATCATCTCTATGCTGTTTCAGATACCATTCATTGATTCCCTTAATATGTGAATCCCAGAATATCTGTACTTCCTTATCAATATCTTTTACACCTTTAAGATAACTGTAAAAGTAATTCTTCATTTCAGTTTTGTTAATGATCTTCATGAAGTACAGCAAAAAGCCCAGCCGCTGCTTGGGAAGAAATCTGATCAGCAGCGGATTTTTTCTTAACTGATAAAAAAAGAAATCAACGGTACTGTCATGATGGTAAATAGTTTTATCAAAATCGTAAACGTTCACATAATCACCAATACTATTCTAATCTAAAACAAAGATATTAGGCAAACAAACATCACACGATTTCACACATATTAACTGTAATTCAGTGATTTATTATTGTTATATTATAATTGCAAATACGAAATAAGATTTGCATAGAATTCTCCTTTCTATTTTAAAATTATCCCCCTTAACAAAAGTGCCCGAAAGGCAAAATCAGGATCTCTGAAGAGATCCTTTTTTTCACATTATTTCACATATCTTCACAGAATTTCGGTGATTTATTATTGTTATATTATAATTGCAAATATGAAATAAGATTTGCATAGAATTCTCCTTTCTATTTTAAAATTTATCCCCCCTTAACAAGAAAGAAAGAAGGACTTAGATCCTTCTTTCTTTTTTCTTTTCTTCAACCAGTCTGTGATAGCATTTCCAGCACAGTCCTTCATAGCTTTCATTACCTCCGATGAATACCTGTGCACCTTCTATCTGAATTTCACCTTTATCATCAAAACGGGCATTAACAATGGCTTTTGATCCACATTTGCAGATGGACTTTATTTCCGCAATGCTGTCAGCCAGCTCAAACAGCCTTTTCGAACCTGGGAACAGATGTGTAAGGAAATCAGCTCTTAAGCCAAAGCATAATACCGGAATGTCCTTATCCGTAGCTATGATCCTGAGATCATCGACCTGTTCTTCAGTCAGGAACTGACATTCATCACATATTATTACATCAATGTTATCAGGACACAGTTCCAGAATACTGTCAGTTGTCTTTAATGCATCACATTCAGCACTTAAACCAATACGTGATTTGATAATCTGCACACCATCTCTGTTATCAATGGCCGGCTTTATCAGCCAGACTTTCTTGCCTTTTTCTTCATAGTTGAATTTTGTCATCAGTGCATTGGCTGTCTTAGATGAATTCATTGCACCGAATTTGAAATATAGCTTAGCCATAAGTATTTCTCCTCTATTTACTGAACAGGTTGATCATATCCTGTAAATCGTTAAGATCGCTTTCTTTAATATCCTGGAAGCCGTAAACATTAATGTTTCTGAGGTAACTTTCATCAGGCTCTGCAATGTCTTTAAGAGTCTCTGTCAGAGCCTGCAGATATCTGGAACTGATGTTCTTGCTGCTGTAAACAATAATATCATTATGGATCAGTGGGGTGACGCCAATGATTTTGATGAAATCATACATGTCATTAAATCTGTTTCCGTAGCGTGAATAAATGATTTCGTCAAATCTGATCTCTCTGCGCATGTCTGCATAAGCAGCAATTACATCACACTCATCATTGATCAGAGCACTCATCATGTCAAAGTATCCCATGTATCCCGTAACATCATCAAGTTCGGCGACAGTTCTTCTGGTATTGCCAAATCCTTTGCCGAAGTTTTCATTCAGCCAGAGACTCGGCATCAGATAAGTATCCAGAGAAACAGGAGATCCGATATTCCATCTTAATGATGCTATGTCATTCCATTTCAATTCATTCTTCAGGGCTTTCTCATAAATGTAGCTACCGTTATCGGTTGCTGTGTTTACATATATGAATGAATAATAACCGGGCGCTTTTCCCACAGTGATATTCTCCAGATTATCATTCACTTCCTTCAGATCAGTGCTTTCAAGAATGCAGTCAAGAGTAAGAGAAACCAGCAATGGTTTAACATGACTGTCTTTGTATTGCAGATATCCATATGGAGAAATGAAACCGACGTCGATATTTCCCTGTTCTATTTCCCGGCAAAGCGATTCGTTGCTGCTGGCGAAAACAATTTCAATTTCATTTACATCAACGTTTTTTTCGGCAAGTTCTCTTTTTATATCGTTTATGAAAACGCGTGAAAATTCCTGTACTTCTTCAGCATCAGTCTTAGGTGTGAAACCTATGACCAGACGTTCAACCGCTTCAGTCTTTTCCTTGCAGCCCGGCAGATTTATGATCATTAACAGACACATTAATAATGTAAATACTTTTTTCATTCTCATTGTCATGTTTGAATCTCCATTACTTATATAATATAATTTTGTTGAGGTAATTTCTATGAGTAATTCCATCAAAACCATTTTGATCATCATACTTGCCGTTACAGCCTTGCTTTCGATATTCATGACATTCAGATTCAGAAAACTGAGACAACAGGTTCTTCTCAGTAATGATGAGCAGTTTCACAGACAGGTAAACAGAAAAATAAAAGCATATACTATCTTCATCATGCTGGTTCTGTCCTGTCTGATCATTATGACTGCTTATCTTTTCATCGGATATTTTTCACATTAAAAAGCCCACCAGGGCTTTTTTATTTTTCTATAACAAACAGATACATATCATGAAATCCATCTGATAATTTCAGATGATTTTTTATTATTCCTTTACAGGAGAAGCCACATTTTTCCAATACCCTTCTAGAAGCAATGTTGTCAATTTCACATCCGCCGTAAAGTCGTTTGACCATAATGCATTTCAGGCATAAATCTCTGACAGCCATCAGGGCTTCAGTCATGTATCCGTTTCCCGTATATCTTTCATCAATTGCATAACTGATCTCAGCAGTTTCATCGGAGTTATTCATTCGAAGGTTAATGGAACCAATAAGCTTTTTGTTTTCTTTAAGAGTTATCAGCCAATTATAATAACTTAGGTCTTCATATCGTTCTTTTATTTTTTTCAATAAGTCAATTTCTTCCTGAACAGTTATTTCTGACTTGTTGGCATAATACAGAACACTTTTCTGATTAACAAATCCATCACACAGTTCCTGAGCATCATTTTCAACAAATCTTCTTAATAAAAGTCTGCTCGTTTCCAGGACTATGGTTCCGACATTTTTCATAATATCAGCGCCTTTCCAAAACAGTTATGCTTTCACAATGTGGTGTATTAGGAAACATGTCGTATGGAATGATTTCTTTTACACTGTATCTTCCTGAAAGATCTCTAATGTTACGGGCTAAGGTAGCCGGATTGCACGATACATAGATGATTTTTCTGATTCCGCTTTTTATAATGCATTTGATAAAATCATCATCAAGACCGGTTCTAGGAGGATCTACTACAAGCAGATCCACTTTTTTCTTTTTTACCAAACTGATCATTTCACGTGTAGCATCATTACAGACAAAACTTACGTTTCTGATTCTGTTGGTTTTCATGTTTTCGCGAGCTGACAAAACCGCATTTCGGTCAATTTCAATGCCGATAACTTCATTGCATATATCATGCAGCATCATTGACATAATACCGATTCCGCAGAATGCTTCTACGGCAACATTAGTACGTTCTCTGACCAGATTTCTTACCTTGGAATATATTGCTTCAGCCTGTTCCTTATTCAACTGGAAAAAGGCTTTAGGATGCAGACTGACTTTATAGTCAGATATCTTTACTTCAATTGAATCTTTTCCAGACAGAAGCTGTATTTCTTCAGGCATCAGAGATACTGCATTCTTCAGAGTGTTTTTTCCCTGATAAAGGCTGACTACACCTTTTATGTTCATTATGCCTCTGATAACATCATCAGATAATACATCTTCACCGGTTATTACTGTTACCTGAAATTCCTCAAAGCCACGTATTACAAGACCTCTTATTCCCTTATGTGTACGGTTATCATATTCTTTCAATCTATAGGTATTAAGAACCACTAGAATTTTCTTTCTGACATTTTCCAGTTCTTCCGTATGCAGATAACACTTTTTAATCTTTACCGGAATATTGGAGTTAGCTTTATACATGACATTATAAAGATAACCTGATCTGTCCTGTTTTACGGCCATTGACAGCTTATTACGGTAATTAAACTGTTTTGATGGAACAAATTCAGGAACGGCAATTTCAATACCGCTGTATTTATTCAGCGTTTCCTGTATTATCTCTCTTTTGTATTCAAGCTGCTTTTCATAGTCAAGTGTAATAAAAGGACAGCTGCCGCACTTTGAATAATGGTTACATGGACTTTCAGTCCTGTC
>JAEEGL010693418.1_pt1 | contig 56746 bp, 53 predicted proteins | sample 9134231 | NCBI WGS metagenome assembly JAEEGL01 (sample SAMN16246548, study PRJNA631951) | gut metagenome | biome: gut microbiome; feature: rumen; material: fiber-attached | host: Bos | place: Iran: Karaj | collected 2018-10
ACGCCACCGACCTGCGTTCCATGACCCAGGGCAGAGGCTCCTTCTCCATGGAGTTCGACAGCTATCAGGAAGTGCCCGCCCAGAACGCCAAGAAGATCATCGAGAGCGCCAAGAAGGACGAGGACGAGGACGAATAATCCGTCAAACAGATTCCATAAGCAAAACCGGGAAAACAAATGGTTTCCCGGTTGTTTTGTTTGATCGGTTATTTTCCCAAATCATAAATGACATACTATCTGTATCCCAGAAAGCATTGATGAATCAAAACAGCAAAGGGAGTATTTCTTTATACCGCTCATTGATGGGCATTGTCCTTACGCAGTAACCGGCTCTGTTTGTTTCATAAATGCCCTGCTGTTTCTTAAGGCACGCTTTCAGGAATTTCATGTGCTTTGTGGATTTGCTGACCCATGGCAGCAGTGTCAAATATATATCAAACATTGCCGTGTTTTTGTACTTTTTGTCCTGTTGGGCCAAATCAACACCCTTTTTCAGCAGTTTCCAGCCGATCTTGAGCGCGCGTTCCTCAACTATCCAAGAGGCAAGGTAATGAAACTCGTTATTTCCATCCTGTGTTACGACGTTTACCGGCACACGATGCCTGAGCAGATACTCAGCCGTATCATATTTCCTGTTGGCTATAGCCTGTTCCAGAAGGCTTGATCCGTCAACCCATCGCATTTCCCGTAATTCACGGAACGAAAGCTTTCTTTCCTTAACTGCCCTTAGAAATACATCATGATCACCAAAATATCCGGCGATCAAAAACAAATCTTTCATCACAGCACCTCGTACGTGTTATCAGCGAAAAAGAATTCCGACAGCATTATCAGGCACTCATATAATAATCCGGCTCACCTGCGCGTGATGGCAATAAGCAGCGGCGGGCGTTTCGTAATATTCAGATACCCGGTCACCCGGGCATCGAACACGCTGTCGTCCAGCGTCTTTGCCCAGGCTAGCAGCGCCGCTTTCTCACTTTCCCCTTCCGGATGTCCGGGGTACACGCACACGGTCATAAGCCCGCCCTTTTTAAGCAATTCCAGGCATTTGTTAACGGCTTTCAGCGTGCTCTCCGCGTGCGTGGTCACGGCGTGTTCCGCTTTGGGCAGCCAGCCCAGGTTGAACATTACCCCGTCGACCGGCTCTTTCACATATGCGTCCACGTTTTCGTGGGAGTCCAGTATAAGGCGGCACCGCTTAAGCAGTCCCGCTTCGCTTAGTCTGGCCCGCGTAGCGTCTATCGCTTCCGGCTGCACGTCAAAGCCGTACACCCGGCCTGTCTCTCCCACCTTCCCGGCAAGGTAGGCCGTGTCGTAGCCGTTGCCCATGGTGGCGTCTATCACAGCGGCGCCTTCCAGGGGCAGTTTGTCCCAGAGTTCTCGCGTCCAGGCGCGGGCGTTGCCAAGATCCATATTTCTCCCTCGAAAAAAGCGGAGGACAAGCTCCTCCGCCTTTTTGTATTTATCGCTTAATTGCCCTGAAGCTTCAGAAGCTCTTCCAGCGCGTCGCCTTCCGAGAAGGGATTGCATACCGAACAGGGTTTCTTCCCGTCGATGTGCAGCGCCTCGTACAGGGTATGCACGTACCTGTCGTCGTACATCTGGTTGCATTCCTGAGTGGAGTGATACTTTTTGCTGTTTACGCCGTAATACACGGTGATGGTCTTCTCATATTCCTGCAACAGCCAGGTCTGGGTGTCCAATTCTTCACTGGTGCTCACGCCCAGCTCCTGCTGGCGCAGGTATTCGTACACCGTATCCGCCTGGCACCTGGGGCAGTAGGTATAGTGTCCCTCGTACACGTCCTTGAAGGGGATCACCTTGTATGTGTTGCCTTCGAACTGATTGCATACGTCGGAGGTGTGCGCCACGTTCCTGGTGTCCACCCACAGATAATCGGTCGTGCCCCTGGAGAGCATCTGCGTGCTCACCACGCCGCACTTTTCGCACACCTGTTTGCCCGCTATCTGCGCCTCTTTCAGTGTGTGGCTCTCGGCGTTCATCATGCCGGAGCAGTTCCTTATCAGATGGTAATAGGTGCCGCCGGGAGTAAAGTACACCGGCGCTTCCGATACGTCCTTGACTGCGGGCAGCACTATGGGCGCCGGAGTGGGAGTGGGTTCGGGAGTGGGAGTTATGACGGGCATGGAGGGTACGGGCGTGGTAGAAACGAACACCTGGGTCGGCTCCGGAGTGAAGGTGTTGGCAACCACCAGACCGCTGGGATTCTGCACCTTGGGCGCGTTGCCCCGCTCAGGCTCCTTGTAGCCCACCATGTTCTTGTATGCCGCCAGCAGCCCCGCGGCCAGCTGCGTCTTCATGTACCCCGCGTTCCCGGAAACGGGCTCAAGCCGTTCGATGCCCTTTTTAGCCATCGGGACCTTTACTTCGTTCCAGATCTTTTCCGTGCGTTCCGCGTAGGCGTCTTTCACGCCCTTAACGCCCGCGCCCAAAGTGTCCCATACGCCCTGGGTCTTGTTGTATACCCAGTCGAAAGCCTTGTTCATGCCTTCCTGCGCCCGCATGACCGACGGATTGGTTGTCTTGATGCTGGCAGCGTACACCAAAAGCATGCAGAACACTACCGCTCCCACAAATGTGAGCAGCAGCTTGACTCCCACGGAAAAACGGCTGCGCCGGTTCCACAGCAGCACCAGTCCCACCGGGAACACCGCGATGAGCAGTACGATCGAGAGCACAGCGAACCAGTTCACGCGCCTTTCCTCCTGCATATCGTAATGGCTGGTCAGCCCGTCCTCGCTGTACGGAGAACGCTTATCGCTGCGGTCGAAATATGATTTGCCCGAAACGGATTTGCGGCTGTCCTGGTAACCTTTATAAGTCAATAGCATGATGTGCGCTTCCTTAATCGTTATGTGTTCAAATTATACCACACGCCGCCAGATATTACAAGAGTATTACAGCTTATGCCGCGAATTTAATATTTTCGACTAATTCAGTAATATGTTAATATTTCGGTACAATATCATTTGGATATTGACAAACGCCATGGTAATCAGTATAATGCAATCGTTCGGTACAGAAGTAATTTGGGAGGTACATGATATGGAAATGAACAGAGAATTAAAAGACAGTATAATGAAACTATCGATGCTGATCAGGCGGCTGGAGATGCCCCGCCCCCACGAGCCCGGCGTTCGCGGGCACGCCCAGAAACGTGCGCTGCTGCTGATCGCGCTGAACGAGGGCATCAGCCAGCGGGAACTGTGCGAAAAGCTGGGCATTCAGCCCTCCTCCGCCAGCGAACTGCTGGGCAAGCTGGAGGCGCGGTGGCTGATAAACAAAGCCGCCGACCCGGGTGACCTGCGCACCGTGTTTCTGAGCGTGACCGAGCAGGGCAAACGGGTGCTGGAAAACGGCGAGGAGCAGGAGGACGCCCTGTCCGCCTTCGACAGGCTCAGCGACAGCGAAAAGCAGGAAATGAAGGCTTCCGCCGACAAGCTGATCGACGCCTGCGAGGAACGCTGCCGCGAAAGGGGCCTGCACATGTTCCCGCCCCGTTCCGAAGGCGGCGAGGGCGACGGTATGCCCTTTGGCGGGCCCGGCCGCAGGCCCTTCCCCCACGGCGAAAGGCCTCCGTTCGAAGGGCGTCCTCCCTTCCCCGGCAGACCGTTTCCCCGCCGCATGCCAAATCCGGCAACGGACCGGGAAACCGAACCCCGTCCCATAAGACCGGACGACATCCAAAAACTTTAAAACCGCAAAAACAGACGCGCCCGTTTCGGGGCGCGTCTGTTTTTCTGTGCCTGTTCGGGCTCTTATTCAAACTTCATGGAGAACAGTTTGGCGTCCCGCATGCGGAAGCGCAGCCTGACCGCCGTGCCGGCAAATTCGCCCAGCTTAAAGCCGTCAGTAAAGAACACCCTGCGGTCTATGTTGTCTCCGAACACCTCCGCGCTTTCCCCGCCGGAGAGCAGTTTCCCTTCGCCGTCCAGCACGCTCACGTATATGTATCCGTAAGCGGACGTGGAGAAATTGAGGCTGAGTTCGCCGCCCTCGAATATCAGCGGTTTGGTCACCAATACTGCTTCGTCCCCGCCCGCCATATAGCAGGCAAATCCGTCCTTGCGGATCTCGTACCGGTTAAGCGGTCTCTCAACACCGAATGAAAAATGGCGGTCGATGGTGTACAGGTTATAGTATTCCCTGCCGGAGTCGATCATGCCGTAAGCCAGGTAGCAGTCCCCGTATATCCAGTTATGTTCGTCCTCGTAGCCCGGCGTCAGGAACGCCTCGTTGTACCTGTGCCAGTTTTTGCCGTCGTGGGAACACATGAATATGCAGTCCGTGGACACGCGTCCGGTGCGAGGCTCGATGCGCTCGGTAGCCGCCTTCTTTACCGCATATCCCGCCATCTGCTCCATGTTTTTCGTCCACTCCGGGCGCTCGCAGTATCTTACCGGGAAGCCGACGTACACCGGCGCGCGGGCATACTTTTCAACGTTGTTGGTATACAGCGGATAGTCGTATCCGTCGTCGAATCCTATCATCTGCGGCTTGGTCCAGGTGCGGAAATCCTCGGAATACATCACGCGGATGTCCCGCGTGGCATGCAGCCACACCTTGTCATGGCTGTATATCTGGCCCAGATCCAGCACCTCTTTGTTGTCCACCCCGGGGATGTTGTGGAAACTGCGCAGATAGCTGACATAGCTTTCGCCGTTCCACAGGGCGGTATTCAAGGAGTCGAAGGCTCCGTAGCGGGTCATGGGATGGGACAAAGTGAAATGATACCCGTCCGGGGAAGTATAGCAGCACAGGGACGTCTTGCTTTCGCCGTCGGGGTGCAGCATGAGCGCGGGACCTACCGCCTTGTACTTTTCCTGTTCCGGACACAACGGGTTGGTGTCGTAGAACACGAATATGCCGTCCTTGACCCGGTCGATCACGATGTTGTTCTGTTTAAGCCCTTGTCCGGGGTATATGTCCAGCTGCGGGCGGTGCCAGTTTATGCCGTCACTGCTCTCGATCACGCACACGCAGGGCCCCTTGCCGTCCTCATACCACGGCTGGTAGTACATTTTGTACCCTCCGGGGTCCTTTACTATGCAGGGATAGCTGATTGAGAATGTCTCGTTAGGCCGGTCGAAAGTAAAACAGCACTCCTTTTTGACAGGCGGAATGACCCGCTGAAACGCGCTGCTTTGAGCGGTGTCCACCGCATAATCGTCCCAGAACGGCACTCTGTCCCGTCCGATCCTGACAGCTTCCATATCATGTTCCTCCCGTGCGATAACTAAAAAGCCGCCGCGGAAAGAATCCGCGACAGCTGTGTGTCAGATGTTGACCCATTCGCAGGGCCGCTTGATGGCTTCCACTCCCGCGCCGCGCACGGACATTATGTTCAGCGTCTCCTCGTGCGGCACCGCGCCTTCGCCCGTCTCGAAAAAGCGGGTCATTTGCTTGATGAACGCGCCGAAGTAGTCGCTCTGCACGGTTATGAGCCGGTTCTTTCCCTCCGCTACCATGTTCATCAGGAAAGGTGCGTTCGCGTAGAACCCGTTTATCTGGGCGGTCCTGCCGTCCTTAAACGCTATGGTGAGGCTGTAGGCGTCCTTGCCGGGCACATACATCACCTTTTCCGGCGCCCCTCCCATAAGCATCATCACAGGCTCAAGCTGGTGTATGGCGTAGGTCTCAAAGTAGTACGGGCCGACGGAGGTTATCGCGCTCACGTCTTTGATGTCCCGGTATTCGGACACATACCTGAGGGCGGAGGTGGAATAGCAGGGCGTGCCGCTACTCTCCGCGATGTCGAATATGCGCTTTGCCGTGGCGTGATCCGGGGCAAAAGTCTTGTCCACATACACCCGCTTGCCCGTCCTTAGGGGCTTCTGGCACAGGGTCTCGTGCATCTCGCAGTTGTCCGGAGAAAGCACGATTATGCAGTCGCTCTCTTCGCAGACCTGGTCTATGCTTTCCGCACGCTTAATGCCCAGGTCAGCGCACCATTTGTCGGTAGTCCTGCCGCCTATGGGGCTGTCGATGTGGCCGTAAGCCAGATTGACCCGCATCTTGCCGTTTGTGGCTTCGGAAATAAGGCGGGGATAGTTGTTGGCGTGCCACTCGTCCAAATAATAGTCAATAAATCCAATATTCATGTTTTACAGCCTGATTTCCTGATGTTTTTCGGAAGAATCATATACCGCCTGCAGTATCTGCTGGGTCAGTATCACGGTTTCTATGGAGGAGGGCAGCTTCTCACGGGTCTTGACGTCCTTCACGAAGGCGTCGATCTCGTTGGCGAAGTGGTTGCGGGTGCGGATCTCGGGGGTGTAGCTGATGAGTTCCCCGTTCTCGGCGGTGTAATACTTGAAGCTGCCGCCGTAGCTTAAGCGGATGCCGCCCTTGTCGCCCAGGAAGTCAATGTACATTTCGCTTTCGTCGATGTTCTGAGCCCATGCGCCGTTGAACGTGATGACCGGGCCTTCGGTCCTTATCATGCCGGTGACGGAATCGTCCACGTCGTAGGTGCCGTTCAGGTCCTTGGTGTTCTCGCTCCACATCTTAAGGTAGGTGTACTTGTCCATGGGCGTGCCCAATTTGCAGAAGGCTTCGCCGGTCACGGTAATGGGTTTGGGATCGGAGCAGCAGTACATGACTATGTCGAAGAAATGCACGCCCCAGTCGATCAGTGCGCCGCCGCCCGCGATCTCCTTCGTGGTGAACGCGCCGCCCAGGCCGGGAATTGACCTGTGCGCCCGGAAAGATACGTACACATGGTAAACTTCGCCCAGCTTGCCGTCGTCGATGTATTTTTTGATCAGGTTCACATAGTCGTTAAAGCGGTTGACCACGCCGATGTTGAGTATCCTGCCCGTTTCCATATGGACCTTCAGCATTTCCTGAGCCTCTTTAAGCGTACGGGCGGAAGGCTTTTCGCACAGCACATCCTTGCCTGCCCGCATGGCATCTATGGCGATCTGCGGGTGCATCAGGTTGGGCGTGCAGACAGACACTGCCGCCACTTCGGGATCATTGATGACGTCGTGGTAATCCGTTACCGCGATGCCGCAGCCGTATTTTTTGACGCATTCTTCCGCTTTTTCGGGGATAATGTCACAGAAATACTTGATCTCCGCTTCGGGGTTATTCAGATAGTTTGGGATGTGCGCGGAGTTCGCAATGGTGCCGCAGCCGATAATACCGATCTTCATGTGTTTACCGCCTTTCATATTTTAGGGCCGATAACGGCCGTAAATGTGTGTTCGGTGCCGGTTCGATCTTTTCAGTTCAGCGCGCGGACGTACACGTCCCTGACCGCAGTCGCGGTGTCCGGTGTATCCGCTTCTTCCTTGATCTCCTGTTTTTCGCCGGCTTCGCCGCCCAGGGCGCGCAGCAGTTCCGCCATGTCCAGCGTCTGACCGCCCCTGATCTCAAACGCGCCCGTGAGCCCCGCCGAGAGCAGGTTGATTATCGCCGCGGCAGCCTGAGGCACGGATATGAACGCCATGCGGCTTTCCGGGCAGGATTCGAGCTTCAGTTTGTCCGGCGCGCAGCTTTCCAGCCTGTTTATAAGCCCGCCGTCGCAAAGCAACCCGCTTATGCCGACGGCGCTGACCCGGATACTGCCCGCCTCAAAATCGAGCACTGCCTTTTCGCCGTCACTGAGCAGTTCCTCTTCTTCCGGCAGGTCGAGCATCCGACCCACGCGTACGAACGCTTTCGCGCGCACGTTCTTTGCGGCTTCAAGCGCCGCGGCGGGCGCCAGAGTGTTGGCGACACGCGCCGCTTCCTCGTTGCCTTCCGCGACTTCGCTGTCCCTGACTCCTGCCAGATAGATCACGCTGCCGGGCTTGACGGATGCGATAAAGCCGCTCACGTCCTGCGCGCTGAAGCCCGAGCCTATGCAGACTTTCGCGCCCATGCGCTTGAGCGCCTTCAGGTCTTTCTCGTTGTCGCTGAGCACCGCGACGCTGACACCGTTTATGATCAGCGACTGGGCAAGGCTGAGCGCCAGCTCCCCGCCGCCGATAATAGCGGTCAGGTCCGCCTTTAACGCGTCTACGTCGCTGATATCGCCGCTGCCGGAACTGACCGCGTCGCTCAGCGTCACCCTGTCCAGAGCGCCGTCGCTGTACACCTTGACCTCGCAGCCCGCTTTGGCAGCCTCTATATACACGCTTTTGAACGCGGGAGACGCGGCGGTTTTGCGGGTGGTTATCACTTCGTCTATGCGCCGCAAGCTTATCACCTTCGCGGCATCCAGGTACATGCCGTCCACAGGCAGGGAACCTATCCTTCTGTAGAGCTTGTCCACGTCCTCGTCCAGGAACGCGGCAGCCTCGTGGCGCGCGCCGTCATCCAGCGTGGGCAGCGCCTTCACCAGTTTTATTCCCTCGGCGTCCGCACCGATGATCAGGGCGCGCTTCACCTGCTTTTCGCTTTTGGTGCTGTACATGATGTTATGGGTGAGCAGGAGCAGATAACGGGAGGTTATGACCAGCACCAGCCCGAATACCCCCAGGAAGCCCAGCACATAGCGGGAATAGCCTATCTCGAATACGGCGTTTATGCCCAGGTTGATGAGCGTCGCCAGCACGCAGGCGACCGCCAGTTTCGCCATGTCCTTGAGTTCCTCGTACATCCACATGACCCGGTACGCGCCCATCAGCCACAGCCATGCCACGTGGTTGGCTATGAACAGCGGCGCGTAGGGCGCGTAACGCCACACCCGGTCTCCGGCGTCTTTGATATACGACATGACCAGGCCGCCGCGCATCAGCTTAGCTATGTAGAGGCTGATCACCAGCAGCGCTATATCTATGGCAAGCAGCAGCCAGCGGCTGATATGTTTCGTGCCGTTTCGCTTCATTTTCCCACTCCCTTCAGCCATTCTCCCAGCGCCTTCTCGTCAAAACCGAACAGCACTTTGTTTCCGTCCCTGACGATGGGGGTCTTTATCAGCGCCGGGTTCTCCAGCAGTTCCTGCTCGATCACGTCTTCCAGGCTCAGCTGTCTAACATAATCCGCTTTTTCGCCCTTGGCTTTCGCTTCCACCAGCGCAGCGTAACCGCCCGCTTTTGAGGCGAACAGCTTAAGCTCCCGCGCGCCGGGCGCATGCCGCGCAAGATCCACTTCCTGCACGCTTATCCGCCTTTCCTTAAAAAAGCGGCGGATCTTCTGGGTATCGAAATCGTTTTTGCGAAAGTACAGCTGTATGGCCATTCGTCGTCTCTCCCGGGCAGGATTATTCTACCGATTCTGTTTTACGCTGTCAACCTTAGCGCCCTACGCGTTCACCAGCACTATGCTGCCCAGCGCCAGCGCCATGCCCAGCGCCTGCAGCCACGTCAGTTTTTCCTTAAACAGCACGACTGAGAACAGCAGGCTCAAAAGCAGCACGCCGCCGTCGTCTATCGTATAGAGTATGCCGCTTTGCATGCGCGTGAGCAGGTACAGCAAAAGGTTTGCGCCCAGAAACGCGCTTAAGCAGGCGCAGGCCAGGAACAGCGCGGGTTTCAGGCTCATTTTGTAGCCGTGTATGACGTCGCGCCCCCGCCCGCTGAACGCTTCCAGCCCGTATGCGAACACGGATGAAAGCCCGAACAGGACTATCAGCATCTCCGACCGTTCCCTGCCCTCCATCACGGTGGACTGGACGTTCATCACCGTGCCGTACAGTCCGTTTGCCAGAAACAGCAGCGCGCACCACAGGAAATAGCCCTTCTTGCTGCCTTTAAGGCTCAGGTCGCTGCTGTTCATCAGCAGCATGGCCGCAAGCATGAGCGCTATGCCCAGCAGCTGCAGCGGCGTCAGCGTTTCTCCGAACAGTATCCAGCCCCCCGTCAGCGGCACCAGTATGCCGCCGAACATCGAGCATATCATCAAAAACGCGTAGCTGCCGCGCTTGGCAGAGTTGATTATCGAGATATTGTACAACAGCAGCACGCACGCGTTGAGTGCGCCGTACAGCAGCGTCGCGGGGCTGGGGTCAAAGCGCAGGCCCGCGCTCAGAAACGTGGCTATGGCTATAAACAGGCCGTAAGTCACCGAAAAAATGCCCGTGGCCGCGTCCCGGTTTTTGCCGTCGTAGGCGTCGGAATACATTTTCGTAAACAGCGACTGCAGTGAAAAAAGTATGACCAGAACGGCCAGTTCAAGATACAGCATTTTATTCCTCTATCAGCCTTATGGAAGGCTGCGCATTAAGGTCGAGTTCGGATATCTCACCTTTTATCAGCCGGTAGTATGCGGCGGAGCCGATCATCACGGCGTTATCCGTGCACAGGCCGATCGGGGGCATGTAGACCTTAAGTCCCGCCTGTTCTCCACGCCGCTGCGCTTCGCGCCTTAAAAGCCGGTTGGCGGCGACTCCACCCGCCAGCGCCAGTTTTTTCGCGCCGGTGTCGCGGGCGGCCAGAAGAGTCTTGTCCAAAAGCGCGTCCACCACAGCCTTCCTGAAGGAAGCCGCCCAGTCCCTAGCGACTATCTCTCCCCCCGCCTGGCGTATGGAATGCGCCTGGTTTATCACCGCGGTCTTGAGCCCGCTGAACGAAAAATCGTAGCGGTTCACCGTGTGCATCTTCGGGAACGTATAGCGGTTTTCGTCCCCTTCTTCCGCCAGCTTGTCCAGAAGCGGACCGCCGGGATAGGGTATGTCCAGCACCCGCGCCACCTTGTCGAAGGCTTCGCCCGCCGCGTCGTCCACCGTGTGGCCCAGCAGCTCGTACTTGCCGTACTCGCTCACGTTGACCAGATGGCTGTGTCCGCCGCTGGCCACCAGGCACACGAAAGGCGGCTCAAGCGACGTATCCGCCACGAAGTTCGCGCTCACGTGGCCTTCTATGTGGTTGACTTTTACCAGCGGCAGCTCAAGGCCGTACGCCAGAGATTTGGCGAAGCTCACGCCCGTGAGCAGCGCGCCCACCAAACCGGGTCCGAAGGTGACCGCCACCGCGTCTATGTTTTCGGGTCCGATGCCCGCGTTTTTCAGCGCGTTGCGGTACAGGGGGCTCAGCGCCTCCACGTGCATGCGGCTGGCGATCTCCGGCACCACGCCGCCGTACAGCGCGTGGATGTCTATCTGGCTGGCGATCTCGTTAGCCAGCACCTGCCGCCCGTTCCGGACTATCGCGACTGCGGTCTCGTCACAGCTTGATTCCACCGCCAGTATAGTCACATTTTCCTTTGAAGCGAGCGCCTTCGCCTTTGCCGCCGTTTCCTCAAAAAACGTTTTCATTTACAGTTTCTGCAGGTAGGCAGTCACGAAGCCTTCCAGGTCTCCGTCCATAACGTCGTCTATGTTGCCCGTCTCGTAATTGGTGCGGTGATCCTTTACCATGGTGTAGGGCTGGAACACGTAGGAACGGATCTGGCTGCCCCATTCTATCTTTTTGAGCTCGCCTTTCACTTCGCCCATAAGCTCCTGCCGCTTCTGCTCCTGCAATTCGGCCAGGCGGGCGCGCAGCATCCTGAAACAGGTCTCTTTGTTCTGTATCTGGCTGCGCTCGTTCTGGCACTGCACCACTATGCCCGTAGGCAGGTGGGTGATGCGCACGGCGGAGTCGGTACGGTTGACGTGCTGTCCACCCTTGCCGCTGGAACGGTATGTGTCGATGCGCAGGTCGTCGGGCTCGATGGGGATCTCGCCCTCGTCTTCTATCACGGGCGCCACGTCCAGCGAGGCAAATGACGTATGCCGTCTGGCATTTGCATCAAAGGGTGAAATGCGCACCAGGCGGTGCACTCCCCTTTCGCTCTTCATGAAACCGTAAGCGTAATCGCCGCTCACTTCCCAGGTGACGCTCTTTATTCCGGCTTCGTCGCCGTCCAGCATGTCCAGCTCCCTGACGCTGAAGCCCATCCTCTCGCCGAAACGGGTGTACATGCGGTAGAGCATCTGGGTCCAATCCTGGGCTTCGGTGCCGCCCGCGCCCGCGTGCAGGGAAAGGATGCAGTCGCAGGAGTCGTACTTCCCGGTGAGCAGGGTGGTGAGCTTTAGGCTCTCCATCTCTTCCCTGAGCTGCTTAAGCTCTTTTGAAATGTCCTCCGCCAGCTCGTCGCCTTCCTCGTCCTGGCTGAGCTCCAGCATTATCTCGGCGTCATCCAGGCGGCTTTCGAGGCTCTTGTAGTGATTTATGCGGTTCTCGCAGGAGCGCATGAGCTTGTTTATCCTCTGCGCCCTCTCCACGTCGTCCCAGAAACCGTCGGAAGCCATATCCTCCTGATATTCCACCAGCTGTTCCTTGAGTCCCTCTATGTTCAGGGACTTTTCGGTGTCCTTCAGCATTTCCTTCAGCTGGGTTATCTCCTGACGGAAGACCTCGGATTCGTACATTTTCTTGCTCCTTACGCGTTTTTGCCGTGGCAGTTCTTGAACTTGAGGCCGCTGCCGCAGGGGCACGGCTCGTTCCTGCCCACTTTCTTGATCACCCTAATGGGCGCCCTGGAAACCTGCGCGTCCTGGTTGGTGGTTATGTTCTTGGCCACTTCTTTTCTTTCCGGCGGACGGGTTATGATGGCCATGTAGAGCTTGCGCAGCGTATCCTCCTGGATCAGATGCACCATTTCCTCGAACATGTCGTAGCCTTCGTGCTGGTATTCCACGATGGGCTGCCGCTGGGCGTAGGCTCTGAGACCTATGCCTTCACGCAGCACGTCCATGGCGTCGATATGATCCATCCAGCGGTTGTCCACGCTGTTGAGCAGGAAGGTGCGCTCCACTTCGCGCATGTCGAAACCCGCGTCGGAGATCATCTGCTCCCTGCGGGCGTAGGTATCCAGGCTGGACTTTCTTACCGCCTGATAGAAGCCCTCCCGCGTCACGGGATCCAGGGAGTCGAACGCCGCCCTGACCTGACCTTTCTCCACGCATATGCGCTCCAAATACTCGCCCATGCCCTTGATATCCCAGTTCTCTGGCGGCGCGTCCGGCGCGCAGTAGCTGTCCAGCGCCTCGGAGAGTATGGTGTCCCGCATGTCGTTTATGAAGGAGAGCATGTCCTCCCCCTCCAGCACCTGCCGCCTCTGGGCGTAAATGATGTTGCGCTGGGTGTTCATAACGTCGTCGTACTGCAGCACGCTCTTGCGGATGTCGAAGTTGCGGCTTTCGACCCGCTTCTGGCTGGCCTCGATCTGCTTGGAAAGGATGCCGTACTCTATGCGCTCGTTCTCCTTTACGCCCAGGCGGTCCACCATGGGCCGGATGCGGTCGCTGCCGAACAGGCGCATCAGGTCGTCTTCCAGCGAGATAAAGAAGCGGCTGGCGCCCGGGTCGCCCTGACGTCCGGCACGGCCGCGCAGCTGGTTGTCTATGCGGCGGCTCTCGTGGCGCTCGGTGCCGATGATATACAGTCCGCCCAGTTTCACGACCTCGTCGTGCTCCCGGTCGGTCACCTTTTTGTGAGTCTCGTACAGCTCGTTGTATTTCTGGCGCAGATCGAGTATCTCCTGGCTCACTTCTTCTGAATGGCCCACGGCCTCCTCGATCATGGCGTCGTCGTAACCCTGCAGTTTGAGCTCGTGCTTGGCCATGAATTCGGCGTTGCCGCCCAGCAGGATGTCCGTGCCTCGGCCGGCCATGTTGGTCGAGATGGTCACCGCGCCTTTTTTGCCCGCCTGGGCGACTATCTCGGCTTCCTTCTCATGGAACTTGGCGTTGAGCACCGTGTGGCGTATGCCCTTTTTCTCCAGCAGTTTGCTTACGTATTCGCTTTTTTCCACCGACACCGTGCCCACCAGTACCGGCTGGCCGGTGGCGTGGAGCTTTTCCACCTCGTCCGCCACGGCGTCGAATTTGCCCTTCATGGTGGTATAGACAGCGTCGTTGTAGTCTTTTCTTATCATGGGGCGGTTGGTGGGTATGCACACAACGTCCAGCTTGTATATGCCCCTGAATTCCTCTTCTTCCGTCTTGGCGGTACCGGTCATTCCGCTTATCTTTTTATACATGCGGAAGTAGTTCTGGAAGGTGATGGTGGCCAGGGTCTTGCTTTCCCTTTCCACCTTGACGTGTTCCTTGGCCTCGATCGCCTGGTGCAGGCCGTCGGAGTAGCGCCGTCCCGTCATGAGGCGGCCCGTGAATTCGTCAACGATAACGACCTGCCCGTCCTTGACCACGTAATCCACATCCCGTTTCATGAGCGCGTGCGCCCGCAGGGCGGCGAGGATGTGGTGGTACAGCTCGTTGTTCTGGATCTCCGCCAAGTTTTCTATGTTAAACGCCTGCTCGGCCTTTCTTACGCCCAGCTCTGTCAGGGAGATGGTCTTTTCCTTTTCGTCCTTGGTGTAGTCCTTGTCCTCGCCCTCCCTTAGCGTGCACACGAACCTGTCCGCCATGTTGTACAGTTCGGTGGACTTTTCGCCCTGTCCGCTGATTATGAGGGGAGTGCGGGCTTCGTCGATAAGTATGGAGTCGACTTCGTCCACTATGGCGAAGTTCAGGGGGCGCTGCACCATGCGCTCTTTCACGACCACCATGTTGTCTCTCAGGTAGTCGAAGCCCAGCTCGTTGTTGGTGGCGTATGTGATGTCCGCCCGGTAGGCTTCCTGCCTCTGTTCGGGAGTCATATCGTGAAGGATCAGACCCACCTGCATGCCCATAAAGCGGTAGATCTTGCCCATCCACTCGGAGTGGTACTTGGCCAGATAGTCGTTGACCGTGACCACGTGCACTCCCTCGCCCGGCAGCGCGTTCAGATACGCGGCCAGCGCGGCGGTAAGCGTCTTGCCTTCACCGGTCTTAAGCTCCGCTATGCGGCCCTGATGCAGCACCACGGCGCCCGCCAGCTGTACGGGGTAGGCTCTCTGCCCTATGGCGCGGAAAGCGCCCTCCCTGACCGCCGCCAGCGCGTCCACCAGCAGGTCGTCCAGGGTCTTGCCCTCCTTGAGCATGGCGCGGAATTCGTCCGTCTTCGCCCTGAGTTCCGCGTCGGACAGCTTTTCCAGCTCCGCCCGCTTCGCCTCTATGAGCTTGACGGTCTTCATCACTTTTTTGACCTCCGCCTCGTTGGAGCCAGAGAGCAGACCTTTTATTTTATCAAACAGTTTTTCCATCATAATCTCCCATTTTAGTCTGCCTGCATTATACCACTTTACAAGGCGGTTTTCAAGCGTCAGGGTATATTAAGGCTGACGCCTCCCCCGGCAAATATCCTCTTTATCAGCAGCTTCAGCCTGCCCAAACGGCTCACCCTGCCGAGTATCTCCTTATAGCAGCTTTCAGCCTGCGCTATCTGCCTTTGAGTGGGCGCGAGCTTGCCGTAAGCCGCCCTCGCGACACACTCGCTGACGGAAACGAACTCTTCCGGTGCCAGACGCGCCTGTACCGCCCTTTCGGCGAAACCTGCGGGCGTAAAGCCCTGCTCATAGTCCATGCCCCGGGTCTTCAGCGCGTCTATGCTGAGCCTGTACCACAAAAACAGTTTTTCCGTGCCGGTCTTATATCCGTTTTCCAGACGTTTGGGGTCCGTGTTTTTGATCCTCACGCTCACGAACGCTCCCGCGCCCGCCAGCAGCAGTATGAGCAGCAGCCATATCAGCCAGCCGTAGGAGCGCGGCGCCTGTTCATCCGGCGCCTCGTCCTCCATTGACGCTTCGCTGTCTCCCGGGTCGGGCGTGGGCGTGCCGTTTCCCTCATCAGGAGGTGGTTCAGGCGTGTTTTCGGGGCCGTCATCCGGCAGCTCCTCGTCGGGCCAGTCCATGTCGTCCTCTTCGGGGGTAGGCGACGGAGTCGGCTCGGGCGTGGGCGTAGGAGTTGGCGCAGGCATGTCAGGAGACGGCGGCGTCCCGTCGGACTGATCGGATCCGTCTGAGTTTGACCCGTCCCGGTCTTCTCCCGCATCGGGCGGAGTCGCCTCGAAGGTCACCCAGCCGAATCCCTTAAAGTACACCTCGCTCCAGGCGTGGGCATCCCGGCCCGTGACCACGTTCTCCCCGCCTTCCTTCACCAGGTAGCCTTCCACATACCGGGCAGGCAGACCCGCGATGCGGGCCATAAGCGTCATGGCAGAGGCGAAATACATGCAGTAGCCGTTCATGCCGTTGAGCAGGAACCAGCTCACGAAGTCCTCGCCTTCCGGCACGTAGCCGGGGGTGAGCGTATATCTTCCGTTCTGCTTAAGATAGTCCCGTATGGCCGCGGCCGCCTCGTACGGCGTCGCGCTGCCCCGCGTGATCTCCTCGGTCAGCTCGTACACCCGCGCGTCCACGCCCTTGGGCACGTCCCTGTTCAGCAGTATCACGAAAGGCCAGCTGTCGTCCTTGTTTTCCCCGGCAGCGTTCACGGCGTCCGCCATGATGCTGTCGTCCGCGTATTCCCAGTAATCGAACGTATAAGCGTCCCCGCCCTCGAGCCGGCGGGAAGCGAACATCTCGCCTATATTGTTGTAGTATATCTTAAGCCCGCTGTCGACGCTTCCGGTGCGGTTTGGAACGTAGACAGCCCAGTACAGGTTGTCGCCCAGCACTTCCACCGACGCGGTTTTGAGAGCAAATCCGCCGCTTTCCGAACTTTTGTCCAGGTCGAACGCCTGAGCGTACTCTCCGCGGTAGAGCAGCCCCTCGATGCCGGAAAGCATGTATCTGCGGATCTTGCCCGCCTTTTCCGTGTTGCTCTCGTCCACCCACGCCCGTCCGTTGTAGGTGTAGCGCACCGAGCCGCGCAGGTAGAGCCTGCCGTCGGAAGTGACTTTCAGCACCTCGTCGTTTCTGGGATATGCAGGGCCGCCGAAGGTCTCGTTTCTCGTGCGCCAGCCGTAGGAACCGATATTGAACGAACGGCGCTGCTCCAGTTCGTCCCGGTCCAGGTTAAAGGTGTCTATGACCAGCTTAACCGCCTTGCGGGACGCTTCTTCCAGCGCCGGCACCGTAACTCCTTTTGGCACCAGCGCCCAGCTGAGCAGGGCCGCGATCAGGGCCAGGCTTATCATCGCCCGGTAGCCCGAGAACCGCAGCCTACCGGTCAGGGCATACATGGAGCTCAGGGCGAACACCGCCAGAACAAAATACTTTTCGTTGGGTTTATAGTCCAAAAACCAGAACAGCACGAAACACATGAGGGCTATGCTTATAAGCAAACTCACGCCCTTAAGGTCATTAAGTACGACGTATGCCTCCACCATAAGGCCCAGCGACACCGAAAGCGTGAGCTGGTCCGCATATGTTTCCGCTTCCCCGGCTTTTACCGCGTCGATGACCCTGCCCACATAGGCTATCGGGTTCCAGCCGCCCAGCAGCTTAATTCCCGCAAACGCCGCCAGCGCGCACAAGGTGATCCAGCCGGACAGTTTGGACACGCTCATAAGCCCCAGTATGCACGCCGCCAGCAGGGTATAGCCTATCACGTAGCCGGGAGCGGCGCCCAGGTCCCACAGGTCGTACATCAGCGCCAGGGAGAAGCCGTATACGGCGGAAAGCACGATGGGCGCGAACCTTAAAAGCGCCGCGTTAAGCTGTTTCTTCATCTTCCGCCTCCAGCGCGTACACGCTGACCGATACGCCCGCCGCATCCAGGCAGGACAGCGTCTCGTCGTTTTCCCCCGCCGCGCCCATCACGTACACCAGGCTGACTCCTAGGGAGGAATACATCCTTAAGCGGACGAGCATATCCGCTTCTCCGCTGTTGAGCGAGCTGGCGACCAGCACCGCCGCAGACGTGGTCTGTCCACGGCGCATGACTTCGCTCACTGCCGTTTTTAATTGCATATCCCCGCTCGACGCGAGACGCGAAAGCATGTCCTCCAGCTTCGGTACGTCTTCGTCCGAGGCGGCGAACACCTCGCCCAGCCCCTCCGCCGGCGCCAGCAGCCTTACGCTCTCTCCCGCTTTCAGGCACGCCCGGCACACGCTAAGCGCGCATTCGCACACGCCGTCCTTGCGGCTTAAAGTCTCTTCGTCGTTCCCGTAGAGGCCCGCCGTCACCGGCAGTACCAGCACCTCAGGGCGGGCCGCCTCCTCGTAAGTCTTCACAAACGGCCTGAACTCCCCTGTATACGGGTCGATATAGCGGGTGCTCAGCTTCCAGTGCACGCGCTTGAGCGCGTCACCCTGCACCCATTCGCGCACTCCCGCGGGCTCGTTGGCGTCGTCGGACATGCGTATCTCGCCGGAACCCGCTTCCCGCGCGGAATACTCCGGCCTGTCCGTCTCAAAGCTCCCCGGCAGCACCGTGTAACTCAGACAGCCGGAACTGATCTTGCGGCTGAACACGAACAGATTGAACAGGTCTGTCAGGTATATTCGGCCTTCGCCCGCGTCAAACACGCCCACATGGGCTGCAGGCAGCGCGCACTGTCTCTCATAACGGCAAAAAGGCGCGCCGCCGAAGCGCGCGCTCACTCCCGCGTCCGCCTGGTACGCGGCGCTGCCTATGGGCAGTATGCCCTTGAATGAAAACCTTACGGTAAGGCGGATGTTTTCGCCCCGCTTAACCCTTTCGCCGCTCTGCGACGACGACAGCCTGAGGGTGAACAGCGCGGGTATAAGGCTTATGAGCGCCAGCGCCAGCATGAGCCCCATGCACACTGCGCCCATAAGCAGCAGGCGGCTGCCCAGTGTAAGCGCGATCACCGCGATCGTGGCGGCTGCCGCTATAAAATGGATCGTCCTGCGTCTCACTTTGCGCGCACCGGCACCGGCAGGGAGGCGATCAGGCGCGTGAGCGCCTTCGCTTCGCTGGCGTTTTTCTGGCTGATGCGGGCTTCCGGGCTCAGGCTCAGCCTGTGGGCGAGCACCGGCGCCGCCAGGGCGCGCACGTCCTCGGGCATAACGTAGTCGCGGCCTTCCATCAGCGCCCCCGCCTGCGCCGCGCGCATGAGGGCTATGGCGCCACGGGTGGAAATGCCCCTGCCGAACAGCTTCGCGCTGCGGGAAGCCTGGGCGATGTTGGTGATGTACAAACGCATTTCCTTGGACACCTTCACCTGGGTGACCTGCTGCTGCAGTTCAAGGATGTCTCCCCCGTCGCAGATGGGCTCCACTTCCTCCACGCGGCTCTTGGCGCCCCGGTACATTTCCAGCACCTTAAGCTCCTCTTCGCGGCTGGGATAGCCTATCTCTATGCGCATGAAAAACCTGTCCAGCTGCGCTTCGGGCAGGGGATAAGTGCCTACGAAATCCACGGGGTTCTGGGTGGCCAGCACCATAAAGGGCTGAGGCATGAGCCGGGTGACGCCGTCGGTGGTGACCTGCCCTTCCTGCATGACTTCCAGCAGGCTGGACTGGGTCTTGGGGGAAGTGCGGTTTATCTCGTCCGCGAGCAGCAGGTTGCTGAACACCGCGCCCTGCTTAAAGCTCATGTCCCCGGTCTTGAAGTCCATGACACTGTAGCCCGTGACGTCCGAGGGCGTCACGTCCGGCGTGAACTGTATGCGTTTGAAGCTCAGGGCGAGGCTGCGGGCGAAGGCGGAAGCCAGGGTGGTCTTGCCCACTCCGGGCACGTCCTCTATCAGCACGTGGCCGCCGCACAGCAGGGCGTTGAACAGCAGTTCCACCGCCTCGTCCTTGCCCACTATCGCCTTTGCTATATTATTTTCAAGCTCCTGTAAAAGCGTTTGAGCCGAAAGCATTTTGTTTCCTCCGTTGTACTGTCGCTTTGTCTTGCCGAAATACTATGACGTCGCACCAAGCGCAAGTGTTCCGATAAACACAAAAGCGCCCTGCCTGACAGCAGGGCGCGGAGCGTGGGGTTAAATGGGCTCGAACCATCGACCTTCACGATGTCAACGTGACGCTCTGACCAACTGAGCTATAACCCCGAAACGCCCGTGTATTATATCATAATCTGCGGCCCTGTGCGCGTTTTTAAATAAATTTAACGTTTCCTTAGGGTCTATCTGCGTTTTTTCGCGGCCTTCTTCTGCGCTTCCTGCCGCTTCATGCGCTGCACGTACTCCCGTTTCCTGCGCTCGTAGGCTGCTTTGCGCGCCCGGTTGATGCGGTTGCGCTTCTGCTTCGCTCTGGCGATAAGGAACACGACGAGCCCGATGAGCACCAGGTAGATCAGCCAGCTGGCGGGATTGTGGCGGGGCGAGAAGAACCTTATCACAGGTTTGTCCTCCAGCCACTCGTCCAGCACCTCGTCGGTGGTGGGCGGCTGCATCTCCACGTCACGGGCGGAGACCACGCTGCCTTCGTACACCGCGCCGTCAAGTCCCGTGAAATGCGCCTTGCCCAGCACGTCGCCCGCCTTGAGCGGCGCGACCACGTCCTTTCCCTCGAAATCCAGCACTATCCTGTGGGCAAAATCCTTGGTGATCTCGTCCAGCCTGACCGGATCGGCGAGCTCGCTCTTAAGGTAGCCTTCGGTATAGCCTGCCGGGATGTCCGTGATGCTGAGTTCCACGTAGCCGTTGCCCGGATCGTCCTTCGCCGCCTTTTTGACCGTTACGGACAAAAGGCTGGAGTCGCTCATCTGGCACAGCTCCTTGAAGCTTAGGAAGCCGTACTGCAAAAAGCCGTACTTGAACATGCGGATAGAGTCGGTGAACGCCTCCACATAGGTCTTGTCCGCCTCGTCTATCTTGACGGGGTTGTAGCACACGGAGACCAGGGTGACTCCGTTTTGCTCCGCCGCGCCCACGAAGGAGCGCCCCGCCGCCTTGGTAAAGCCGGTCTTCACGCCGATTGCCGGCGCATAGTACAGGCGCTTGTTCTCCAGCAGCAGGTCGTATTTGGTCTCGAACGTCTGCCCGTTGGGCCAGAAAGTGCTGAACACGGTGTAGGACGTGGCAGCGACTATGGAACGGAAGGTGGCGTCCTGCATGGCGTAAGCGGTGATCTTGGCCATGTCGCGGGCGGTGGTGTAATGGTTCACCTCGTGCAGTCCGTGGGGGTTGGTGAAGTGGGTGTTGCGCTCGTTTAACCCCAGCTCCGCCGCCTTCTGGTTCATCAGCTTGACAAACTCGTTTACGTTGCCGCTCACCAGCTGCGCCACAGCCAGCGCCGCGTCGTTGCCGCTGGAAAGCATCATGCCGTAGAGCAGGTCCGTGAAGGTCATGGTGTCGCCGGGAGTCAGTCCCATCTTGGACGAGTCGCTGGATACGGCGATATTGTTGGGTATCACGATGGGCGCGTCCAGTACGCCGTTTGCCCTGGCCCATTCTATGCCCAGTATGCAGGTCATTATCTTGGTGGTCGAAGCGGGATAGCGCCTGTCGTCCGCGTTTTTCTCGAACAGCACGTCCCCCGTCAGCGCGTTTATGAGTATGCAGCCGCGGCCGTAAAGATGCTCCGGGACCAGATTTTCCGGCGTATCCACGGAATAGTCGGCGGGCGTGACCGCCAGCGCGGACATGCCCAAGATCAGCGTAAGCGCAATAAGCGCGCTCAGAATCCGTCTAAACAAGTTTATCCTCCGTCAGGCTTCCCGGTCTTTAAGCACCTGAAAGCCGTACTCAAACAGCGTTTTTGCGTCGATCCATTTTTCGTTCTTGCCAAAGCCGCAGTGCATTATGACCACTATCAGCTCATGGCCGTCCTTGTCCGCCGCCCCCACGAAGCACTGCCCCGCCTGGGAGGTGTAGCCCGTTTTTATGCCGCGGGCATAGGGATAGTAATACTTGGTGGAAAAATCCGTTATGCCGTAATGGTGATCCAGGAACAGCTCGCCCCGCTTGCTGGTAGGCTGCATGGTGTAGCCGGTGGAAAAGGTTATTTCCCTGAACAGGTCGTTTTCAAGGCTGTACAGCGTCAGCTTGACCATGTCGCGGCAGGTGGTGTAGTGCTGCTGGGAATGCAGCCCGTGTGCGTTGGCGAAGTGGGTGGAACCCATTCCCAGCTCCTCCGCCTTTGCGTTCATGTCGCTCACGAACGCCTTTATGGAGCCGCTGGTCAGTTCCGCGATGGCGTTGGCGGCGTCGTTGCCGGAATTGTAGATAAGTCCGTACCACAGATCGCGCATGGGCATCTTTTCGCCGTAATACACGGGAACGCGGGTCGAATCCAGGGATATGTCCCCCGCCGAAGCTGGCACGGTCACTATATCCCGCCCGTCTTTTCTTTCTATAGACACTATAAGCGTCATTATTTTGGTAGTGGATGCGGGATAGCGGCGGGCGTCTGCGCTTTTCTCGAACAACACCTCTCCCGTGTCCGCGTCCACCAGTATGCACGAATCGCTGTAAAGATTTGACGGATACTCTGCCCGCATTTCTTCGGTCTTCTCCTCGGCAACGCACGCAAGGCAGAACAGCACGGCCAAAACCAGCGCGATAACGCGTCTCACAGCTTTCACCTCCCAGTATAGGCTACTATATTATACCAAATTATTACAGAGGTTTGACGATTTTTATGTTAAATATGTCCCAATTTCGCTATTTTTCTCATTATAATCCGCCTGCGGCCGTGCCCGGACACATGCGGGCGCGCCCGGCCCCGTTTACAGTAAATTAACCGCATTTCCCTTTATCGCGTTTCGAAATGTGTTATAATATGTGGGACTGTGCCGCTTTGCCGGCGCTTCACCCCTATGTTTGGAGACTGATATGAAGGAAACATCCTCCGCTCAAAACAATACATCAAAAAACTATCTCCCGCTCATCATAATCGGCGGGCTGGTGTTCATCGTGCTGTGCTTTATCGTGCAGAAATACATTTTCCCCGTATCTCCGAGCGTAAAGACCGAACAGCGCATCAGCGAGATCGACGTGGCCAACACCCTGAGGGTCACCGAGGTCATGAGCTCCAACTCTTCCATTATACAGGATAACCTGGGTGCCTTCTCAGACTGGGTGGAACTCACCAACGTGTCTTCCGGCGACATCAAGCTCAAGGGCTGGAAACTCGCCAAGGATTCCGGCACGATGGGCGTTATGGTCAAGTTCTTCGAGTTCCCCGAGCAGACGCTCAAAAGCGGCGAAAGGGTGCTGGTGTTCTGCACCAACACCACCAGCAACACTCCGGGTTACGCTTACCACGCCCCCTTCAAGCTTTCCGCCGCGGGCGACCGGCTGATACTGTACAATCCCTCGGAGACCGCCGTGCAGAGCATCAACATCCCGGAGCTTCCCGCCAACAACTCTTACGCCGAGATAGACGGCAGGTGGCAGATATCCGGCGAGCCCACTCCCCAGCTGCCCAACACCCACGAAAGCTACGTGGCGCTGCGCTCCTCCCGGCAGCTCGCGGACAGCCCCATCTTCATAAACGAAGTGATGGCCAAGAACGCCTCCTACGCCGCCGACGAGCACGGCGAGTATGTGGACTGGGTGGAGCTGTACAATTCCTCCAGCTACACCATAAGCCTGGCGGGGTATCACTTAAGCGACAGCGAAGACAACCTGCGCAAATGGGAATTCCCCAACATCTCCATAGGCGCGGGCCAGTACATGATAATCTACTGTTCCGGCTACGACAGAAAGGACACCTCCTCTCCCCTGCACACCAACTTCAGGCTGAGCACCGAGAAAGAAGGCGTGATCCTGACCAACTCCCAGGGATACATAATCGACATGGTGAGCTGGGACCTGCTCAAGGCCGATCAAAGTTACGTCCGCCAAAGTGACGGCAGCTGGGTGACTACCAAGGCACCCACCCCGGGCATGGCAAATACCTTTTCAAGCGCCGCGCTGATCTCAGGTCAGTTCGCGGCGCAAAATTCAAGCAGGGTTTTCATAAGCGAGGTCATGGCGTCCGCCTCCTCGTCTTCCAGCAACAGCTACGACTGGATCGAGCTCAGGAACACCTCCTCCCAGATGGCGGACATAAGCGGCTACGGCCTGAGCGACGACCCCTCCAAGCCCCGCAAGTGGCAGTTTCCCCAGGGCACCACGATCCCCGCGGGTTCGTTTCTGGGCGTTTACATGAGCGGACAGGACGGCAAGATCGGCTCCTATCTGCACACCAATTTCAGCCTCTCCGCCACCGAAGGCGAAACGCTGGTGTTTTCCGATCCCGAAGGCAGGATACTTGATCGCTGCCCCCTGGGGATCCAGTACACCAACATCTCCTACGGGCGCATGGGCTCCAGCCTGGATTCCGGTTTTTTTTATTTGACCGCCGCCACGCCCGGCTCGTTAAACGTGTCTTCCGGGTATGAGGAAAAGCTGCTCAAGCCCCGCTTTTCCGCCGCCGGCGGCATGTTCGCCGCGGGCGAAAGCGTGATGCTGACCATCAGCGCCGAGCCCGGAGCGACCATATACTACACCCTGGATTCCTCCGATCCCGATCCTTCCCGCGTAGGCGGTTATTCCTACAAGGTGGACCCGGAGTTCGCTTCCCAGGTCAGTGGGACCGTCACCACTTACGTATACTCCGGCCCTATCTCCATAAACGATACGACCGTGGTCAGGGCGGCGGCGTTCAAAGACGGGCAGCTCTCCTCCCTGATAGAGACGCAGACCTACTTTTTCGGCCTCGAACACACCATGCAGGTGGTGAGCCTGGTGCTCGACCCCATGGACATGTGGAGCTACGAAAGAGGCCTGTACGTGAAAGGCCCCAACGCCGAGACAAACAGCCCCTACGGTTCCATAGACAGGGGCGCCAACTTCTGGATGACCTGGGAAAAACCGTCCAACGTGGAACTGTTCGGTCTTGACGGGGAGACCATCCTGTCCCAGGGCTGCGGCGTAAGGCTGCACGGACAGTATTCCCGCAAGGAGCCCCAGAAGCCCTTCAAGATCATCGCAAACTCCAAATACGGCACCAAGCGCTTCTACGCGCCCCTCTTCCCCAACCGGGATTACACCGAGTATCAGAGTTTCCTGCTGCGCCAGTCCGGGCAGGACTGGGACAAGACCCGCATGAGGGACAGCATACTGGCCAGCCTCGCCGAAGGCATGGACGTGATGTACCAGGATACCGCCCTGTGCGTGGTGTACATCAACGGCCAGTACTGGGGCCAGTACAACATGCGCGAGCGCATAAACGCCTACTCCATCTGCCAGTGGGAAGGCTGGGACGAAAGCCTTAAGGACGGCATAGACCTGCTCAAGGCCAACGACAAGGTCATGCAGGGTTCTGCCGCCAGCTGGAAGGAGTTCAAGGATTATTACACCAAGAACGGGCTGGAAAGCGCCGAAGAGCTGGCCGTTGCCGACAGATACATCGACTGGAAGAACTACTTAAACGCCATCGCGGTGGAGATATACACCGGCAACACCGACCTGCTCAACAACAAAAAATACCGTTCCACCGCCGTAGACGGCAAGTGGCGCTGGATAGTGTTCGATTTTGACTGGGCGTTCACCACGGATACCAACTCCGTGGGCCGCTGGCTCAAGCCCGGCGGCGTCGGCGAAAGCAACAAGCGCGACAACAGCCTGTTTATAGCGCTGATGAAGAATCCCGTCTGCAAGGATTACTTCCTGACCCTGTTCAGCGAAAAGCTCAAGGGCGACTGGTCAAGCGCCAGCGTGCTGCAGAAAATGGCCGAAAGGTATCAGGAGCTTCTGCCGGAGCTGCCCATGCATCTGGAACGCTGGGGCAAGACGGAGAAGAGCTACAATTCCCGTCTGAACGAGCTTAAGAGATACGCCCAAACGCGTCCCGGCAGGCTGCTGTACTTCTACTCCAACGCGCTGAGCAAGGCGGAGTTCGAAAAGTATTTCGGCGAGATCGCCCGCACCGTGCAGCTTATAGACGACAAGGGCAAAAGCTATTCTTACTACAAATAGAGGATCCGATGGACGAAAACCGCAAGCGCCTGCCTGAGCGCCACGAGAGAAAGTACTGGATAAACAGCGGCGATATGGCGCTACTCAGGGAAAAGCTCGGGCGTGTGATGGCCTATGACAGCCACACCGACGAAAACGGGGAATACTTTATCCGCTCCCTGTATTTCGACGACGCATACGACCGGGCGTACTATGACAAGCTGGACGGCGTGCAGGACCGCGACAAATACCGCATCCGCATATACAACATGTCCGACAGCGTGATTTTTCTGGAGCGCAAGCGCAAGGTGGGCGAGCTGATACAGAAATCCGCCTGCCGCATAGACCGCAAGCTGGCGGACGCGCTGGCAGAGGGCGACGCCGCTTCCCTGCTGGAATACGACGAGCCCCTGCTCACGGACATGTACGTGGAGATGCGCACGAAGCTTCTGCGCCCCCGGGTGCTGGTGGACTACGTGCGGGAAGCGTTCGTGTTCCCCGCGGAGCACGCCCGCATCACCTTCGACAAGCAGCTGGCGACCTGCCCCGGTTCCACAGACCTGTTCAACCCGGATCTGCTCACCGTCAGCCCGCTGGACGACAAAAGGGAGATCCTTGAAGTCAAGTTCGACACCTATCTCCCCGCCCACATCGCGGGGCTGCTCGCCGACACTCCCACAGAGAACTGCGCCATAAGCAAGTACGTGCTCTGCCGCAGGTTCGAACCTTTGGGATAACGTCCTTATGTGACCTTTTAGCCCGTGGCTAATCAAAATATGCACCATTTTTGAAAGGGGATAACACCGTGAATTCCATCATTCAGGAAGCCTTCCAAAACCAGTCTCTGGGCGCGAGCTCCATCCCGCTTGTGCTGTTTACCATCGTCATGGCGTTCGTCGTGGGGGTGTTTATCTACTGGGTATATAAAAAGACCTACCGGGGCGTTATGTTCTCCAACAACTTCGCCCTCACCTTGATACTTATGACCGTGATCACCGCCCCCGTCGTCGTGTGTATCCGCAACAACGTGGCGCTGAGTATGGGCATGGTCGGCGCGCTGTCCATCGTGCGTTTCAGGACCGCCGTTAAGGATCCCCTGGACACCGGCTACATGTTCTGGGCGCTCACCATGGGCATACTGCTGGGCGCGGGCCAGTTCCTGCTGGCGGCGCTGAGCGTCGTGGGCATCGCCGTTGCGATATTCATTCTCAGGACCATGCTCAAGAAGGGCGAAGACAGCTACCTGCTGGTCATGCGCGTGAACAAGGTCGGCGAAGCCAACGCCCAGAAACTCATGACCAAGCTGCGCTATCAGAGCCTGAAAAACAAAACCATATCCAACGGCGGCATAGAGCTCACCTACGAAGTGAGAGTGGAAAAGAGCGAAGCGTTCTTAAACAAGCTGCTCACTCTGGAAGGCGTAAAGGAAGCCTCCCTGGTGTCCTACAACAACGAGACCGCCTGACGGGGCCTCGCCAGCAAACCGCGCCTAAAAGGCGCGGTTTTTGTTTTCCGTTTTTTAACGCAGGAATACCTTGACGCGTGATATACTTCGTGATATGATGTATACCATGAAAGGAGGCATACCGTGGACATACAACTGAAGCGCGGGCTGCTGGACGTATGCGTGCTGGCGGCGATCAGGAACGAAGATTCCTACGGCTACAAGATAATAAAAGATATGAAACCATACCTCGAGCTGTCGGAATCCACCCTGTACACGATCCTCAAGCGGCTTGAAGCCGCCGATATGCTCACCGTGCGCAGCGCGGAGCACGACGGCAGGCTCAGAAAATACTACCGCATAACAGATCTGGGAAAACTGCGGATCGAGGAATTCAAACGCGACTGGGATGAGATCATGGCTGTGTACCGGTTCGTCGTCAGAGAGGAGCATACGAATGAATAAAGCAGAGTTTCTTGCGCTGTTAAGGAAAAAGCTGGCCAGTCTTCCGAAGGAAGATATCGACGAGCGCCTGGCGTTTTACGCCGAAAGCATCGACGATCGGCTGGAGGAAGGCCTTACGGAAGCCGAAGCGGTCGCCGAGATAGGATCGATAGACGATATCTCCGCACAGATAATGTCCGAGATCCCCATAACCAAACTGGTAAAGGAACGGGTCCGGCCCAAGCGCCGCTTGTCCGCCCTTGAGATAACGCTTTTGGCGCTGGGCTCCCCCATCTGGCTGGCGCTGCTGATCTCGCTTTTAGCGGTGATACTGTCCCTGTACGCGGTCATCTGGGCCGTTATCATTTCCCTGTGGGCAATAGCCGCAGCGCTCATCGTCTGCGCCGTGTGCTGCCCTGTCGCGGGAATACTGGTTATGTTCAGGGGCGATCTTGCGCAGGGACTTGCGCTGACCGGCGCGGGCTTCGTATGCGCGGGACTGTCAGTACTTCTGCTCCCTGCCTGCCGCGCGTGCGGCAAAGGCGCCTGGGCGCTGGCTAAAAAACTGACTTTGGGTCTTAAGAAACTGTTTCTCGGAAAGGGGCAAAAGTGATGAAAATGATCACATCTAAAGTGTTATTGGCGGCAGTCTGCCTTATAGTCGTGGGACTGATAATCTTCGCAGTGGCCATGTCGATACTGGGCTGGGACTTTTCAGCCCTCGACAGCAGCAGATTCGAGACCAGCGTATACGACATAAACGGGCCGGTGCAGGATATCCTCATCGTCTCCGACACTGACAGGATCACATTCGTGGCGACCGACGACGGGACCGCTCGCGTGGAGCTTTTCGAGCGCGAAAAACTGAAGCACCGCGTATCCAATGAAGCCGGCGCGCTTAAGGTAGAACTGGAGGATACCAGAAAATGGTACGACCATATCGGCCTGTTCCAGTTCAAGACTCCCAGGATCACGGTGTACCTTCCCCGGGGCGAGTACGCGTCGCTGTCGATCCAAACGAGCACGGGAGACGTGAGCCTGCCCGCCGGATTCAGCTTTAAGAGCGCGGATATCTCCCTGAGCACGGGAGACGTTTTCTGCGGCGCTTCCTGCGAAGGGACCCTGAACATCAAAACAAGCACCGGAGACATAGACGCAAACAGCTTGAGCGCCGGGGAACTCAGCCTTAAGGTGTCTACCGGCAGGGTGTTCGTCACGCAGGTCAGCTGCTTGGGCAACATAAACGTGAAAGTGAGCACCGGAAAAGCCGCGCTGGCGGACGTGAGCTGCGAAAGCTTCACCTCTTCCGGAAGCACCGGCGACATCACCCTTACAAACGTCGTCGCCTCCGTAGAGATGAACATACAGCGCAGCACCGGCGACGTGAAGCTCGAAAAGTGCGACGCAGCGGAGCTTGTCATAAAGACCGGTACCGGCGACGTGACCGGCTCGCTGCTGTCCGAAAAAGTGTTTATCGCCAAAAGCGGCACGGGCAGCGTAAAGGTGCCCGAGACCGTAAGCGGCGGAAAATGCAGTGTGACCACTGATACGGGCAGGATAAGGCTCACTGTGGAATAGCACATTAAAAAAGCGGCGGGAGATCTCCCGCCGCTTTTTATTTGCATTCCTTCTGCCCTTTACAGGTCTATCCAGTACCTCTGCTCCACCTCGCCGTCGGAGTTCACGAACTCGTTTTCCAGCACTCCCCCGTTCCGGATTATGGATTTAGCGGAGCCGACATTAGTCTTTTCACAGGTCATGAGCACCCTTGTTATGCCCAGTTTGCGGCACTCGTCCAGCGCCAGACCTATCATCCGGGTAGCGTAGCCCTTTCTTCTTTCGCTCGGTCTTATGCCGTCGCCTATGTGCCCTCCCTCTTTCAGGAGCGCCTCGTTAAGGTAATGGCGGATGTTGACCGCGCCCAGCAGCCGGTCCCTGTCCTCGTCCAGAAGGAAGAACACGCTGTCCGGCACCAGGCCGCCTTCAGCGGTCCGGTTCTCGAGATGCTTAAGATAATGGTCGAAATCGTGCCAGTCGTTTTTGAATATCGCCCAGGGAGAATGATTCGTGTGGTTGAGCTCCTGGTCAGCTTTCCACTCCTCGAGCATCTCCCCCAGCTGCGCCCCATACCGTTTTGTCAGCTTGATAAGCTTAAGGCTCATTTTCCCCTCCGACAGATCAGATGCCGTCCGCCGCCTCCGGGCACGCCGCGCCCGCGTCGTCCTCCCGAATGTCAGCCTTGTTCTGGTCTCTGTCGCGCTTAAGGATGTTCGGGATGTTGGGCAGGTTGGGCAGACTGATGACCGGTTTGTCCTTCCTGAAGTCCGCGTCTCCCATAAAGAACAGCGCCAGCGCGCCGGGACCCACGTGAGAACCCGTCACGGGCTCGTAATCCACCACCATTATGTCCTTGGGCGGGTGCTTTTTGTTGAGCAGCTTTATCAGATACTCCACGTCAGCGGGACAGTCCGCGTGGGCGATGCCTATGACCTGGCTTTCGCTGTTTCTGACCAGTTTATCGTACCTGTCCGCGATCATGTCTATGGACCTGCGCCTGCCCAGCGCCTTGGCGAAGGACACTATTTTCCCTTCCGTATTGCCCTTGAGCAGGGGCTTGATATTCAGCACCGTGCCCACCCAGGCCGCCGCGTTGGACAGCCTGCCCGTGTTCCTCAGATGCATAAGGTCGTCCACGGTGAACACCTGGCACATCTCGGGCACCTTGCTTCTGAGTTCTTCCGCGGTCTCGCGCGCGTCTTTGCCCGCGTCACGGGCGTCCGCCGCCATAAGCGCGAAGAAGCCTTCCCCCAGGGACGCACCGATGGTGTCCACCGTCTCGATGCGCCTGTCCGGATACTGTTCCATAAGTTCGTTTGCCACGCTCACCGCCACGGAAAAAGAGCCGCTTATGCCCGAAGACATGCCCACATACACCACGTCGTCTCCGGCAGAAACGTATTTTTCAAAAGCCTGCCGGTACTTGTCGGGGGAGATCAGGGAGGTGCTCACCTTGGTGCCGCCGCGGATAGAGTCATAAAACGCCTTTGAGTCAAACTTTTCGGTGTCGAGGCAGGAATATTCCGAGCCGTCGATATAATAACAAAAAGCAATAACCCCGATGTCCCTTTGTTTTAGCAGGGGCGTGGGGAGATTTGCGGAAGTGTCGGTCAAAACTTTAAAACTCATGCAGTGATTCTCCAGTTTATCTAATATCTCATATTATTATACAGCTACTTCAATATTATGTCAATGTGCCCTGTGATAAGCCAATATTTCAGAATAGTAAAGATTTATTTCAAACCGACTTCGGTTTTTTTATTGATTTGTTTTGCACGCTTAGCAGAATGGTAATCCTGTTGGTTTATAATCTTTATGTTTGTAAGATTGGGGGGAAATAAATGACCGGCACCTACAGGGGAAACGGCGTGAGCTGTCGGGCGAAAAACGCCAGAGCCGTGCGCAGCGCGAGCGCTGTGTCTCTGCTGCCGCTGCTTGCGCTCATACTGTGCGCGTGCTTCTTCTTTACCTCTCTTATGATCATGGCTTCCGGCAGTGCGAAGGCTTCCTCCCGGCTCAGCGCCCTTGAAAAAGAGACGCAAAACCTCAACAACCGCATCAATAAGGCGGAATTTGAGATCGAAAGGGAGCTGTCTCCCCGCGTGCTGTCCATCCACGCACGCGAGCTGGGAATGACCGAACCTCAAACTGCGGGCAGGTGACCCGCTTTTTTTCTGCCCCGGAACATTTAATGTGTTTTTTCCGTCATATATTTGCAATAATAAGCCGCAGGTGATATAATGCGGTATAACAGTTTTGAAATATATGACGGAGGAACCGATGAATATCTGGCAGAAAATAACCTCCTGGCTGGGCGGCGGCATCAGCGTGGTGGTGTATATAATCATTATCGCGCTGTTCCTTATAGGCGTGTTCCGCTGCATATTGCCCGTGACCCGCAACACCAAGCGCCTTAAAAAGGCGATCTATCAGATAAAACAGGGCGACAAGGCCAAGCGCAGCTGGCAGGAAGACCGGTTCCTGGGCCGCGGCAGCCTCATGCCCCACTGGAGCGAGTACCTGAACAACCTGTTTTTCGCGGACGGGGAATACCATAACCCCGCCAACGTGGAAGACTACATAAACGAGGAGACCGTGATAGACGGCCCCGGCCGGGCGAAGCTCACCGAAGCGTTGCCCGGCGTGCAGGTGTCCCTGGGCTTCCTGGGCACGCTGCTGGGGCTTTCGCTGGCGCTGAGCGAAATGAATTCCGTGGACGCCAACACCATAACCTCCTCCATGAACACGCTTCTGTCCAGCATGAAGTACGCGTTTTTGACGAGTATCTTCGGCGTGATCGCGTCCATAAGCTTCACCCTGCTGACCCGCGCCGCCCACGCCAGCGCCCAGAACACGCTGACCGAGTTCTACAATGCCATGGCCAAGTATGCGGGCGTGCTGTCCGTAGACCCCATGACCCAGGTGGCAATCTACCAGCAGGAGCAGACCGCGCTGCTCAAGCAGCTGGCTTACGCCATGAGCCCCGAGAACATAAAGGCTCTGGTCGAACCCCTGGCATCCTTCGCGGACACCACCGCGCAGAGGCAGAAGGAGCTTATGCAGGGCGTGGCGGACGCGTATCTGGACAAGGTAAACGGCATGTTCGAAGGTCAGCTCAAGACCCTGGGCGACACCATGGCGTCCACCTGCGCCCAGCAGGAGGCGGCGCTCAAGCGGATCAACGAGGCGCTTAACGACTTTTCCGCCTCCGCCCGCGCCATACACGACATCAGGACCGACCTGACGCTGCTCATGGACAAGTATGAGCTGCTCATAAAGCACGCGGACGCCGAACTTGCAAAGCTGGACGAGGCGAACAAAGCCTCCGTGGCAGTCATCAATTCCCAGACCGACGCAATAGACGCGCTTAACGAACTCACAAATCGAGTAAAAAGCTCCGCAAACGAAGTCGCGAAAGCATCCAAAGCGTTTCAGGAGAACTCACAGGAGCTGCTTAACGACAGCGCACAGGCGCTCACGGCTTCGGCAAACGAGCTTAAGACCGCCTTCGAGAACGCCCGCAGCCAGCTGGACGCGGACATGGAAGAAAGCATCGCTTACTTCGAGGGCTGCATGACTCAGATCATAAAGCGGGTGGAAAAGGCGTCAAGGCTGGTGGATTCCGCCGCCAAACATAAAAGCGGAGGCGGCGCATGAGACGCCTGAAAAACGGCTCCCAGGGAGGCTCGGGCGGCTCCTTCTGGCTCTCCTTCTCGGATATGATGAGCGTGCTGGTGCTCATATTCATATTCGTCATATTCTCCATGATGTTCACGCTCAACGAGCAGGAGCAGAAGTACAAAACGGCCCAGGAGCAGTACCTTATCGCCGAAGCCCGGGCTAAGGCCAGCCAGGACGAACTGGACAAGACCGTTATCATATTAAACGACACCCAGGCACAGCTTGAAAGCGTGCAGGGAGAGTTGGAAGAAAGCCGGACCGTCATAGTTGACCTGCGCAGCGAAAAGGACGCCATGCGGGCGGACCTGGCGCTGGCGCTGGCCGAGAGGGACGCGCTTCAGAGCAATTCCGACTCCCTTACCCGGCAGATAAACGCCCTGCAGGCGCAGATAGACCAGAAGCAGACGGAGCTCAACCGCTTAAGCGGGCAGTACAATTCCCTGCTCTCCTCCAGCCAGCAGAACGACGCGCTGCTCACCCAGTACAAAAACGAGCTCGCTCTGTACGAGAGCCGCTTAAGCGAAGCCCAGGCGCAGCTGGAACAGATGCTGGGCGTGAAGACCCAGATAATCCGCTCCCTGTCCGACGCCTTCAGGCGCAGCAATATACAGGTGGACGTGGACGAGGAGACCGGCGCCATAGTGCTGCCCGGCGCGGCGCTGTTCGACTCCGGCAAGACGGAGCTCAAGCTCGAAGGCATGCGCTATCTGGACCGCTTCCTGCCGGTGTACCTAAGCGTGCTGCTCAACGACGAGTTCCGCCCCTACGTGGCCGAGATCATAATCGAGGGCCACACGGATTCCACCGCCAAGCAGGGCCACGACGCGTTTTTGTACAACCTGGAACTGAGCCAGGAGCGCGCGCTGGCCGTGGCTTCCTACGTACTGGACGAAAACTACATGCGCAATACCTTAAGGCTGTCCACAGGCGGCATTTCCGCGTTCAAAAAAGTCATATCCGCCGCGGGGCGTTCCTTCTCCGCGCTTAAATACAACCCCGACGGCAGCGAAAACAAAGAAGCCTCCCGCCGCGTTGAGATCAAGTTCTCCCTTATAGACGAGGAGAGCGTATACGCCACGCGGCAGATAATGGGCTCGTGAGGTCACATAAATGAAATACCTGCGCAGGCTGGCGGCTTTCGCCGCAAAAAAACTGGTCATATTCACGCTGATCGCGTGTCTCGCGGTCTATGCGTTCTATCTGGCGTTCAATTACTCCAACGCCTATATAATCGTGTCCGAAGGCCTGCAAAAACGGGTCGACGTGTGCCTTACCAGGGAAGACCCCACCGTGCTGAACCGCTATTTCACCCCCGAATTCCTGGACAGCGACCCGGTGCTGGCCGCGGCGTTTTCCGAAGCGTCCAGCTACTGGTTCTACAACATTTCCTCTTTCGATTATGACCTGAAACTGCAGAACCTGCGCTGGTCTCCCTTCCGCGGCACCGTGTCCTGCGTGGTGACCGAGTACGTGTCAGACATAAACGGCTCCGTCAAAAGCGAGTACGCCTCTACCGACCATCCCTCCATCGAGCCCTGGAAAAGCGGGCGCTACACCGTGACGCTTATCCGGGATTCCAAGGGCTGGAAGATCGCGGGTCTTAAGCAGGACCAGCTGTACAAGGACACCGAGAGCTGATGAAGATCGGTTCCGTCGACGTGCCCCGCGGCGCGTTCCTGGCGCCCATGGCGGGCATCAGCGACCCGGTTACCCGCGAGATCGCGTTTGGCCACGGCTGCACCCTGGCGGTCAGCGAGATGCTTTCGGCGAAGGGCTACATATTCAGCCCCCGCAGTCCCGTACACGTGCAGCTCGTGCAGAAAGGCGCGAAAGAAGGCATAGCGGGGCTGCAGCTGTTCGGGCACGAGGAATACTATCTGAGCGAGGCGGTCAAACGGCTGAACCCCTCGCCTTTTGAGTTTTTTGACTTCAATATGGGCTGCCCCGCCCGCAAGATAGTCTCAAACGGCGAAGGCTGCCGCCTTATGACCCAGCCCCTGCTGGCGGGCAAACTCATATCCGCCATGGTCAAAGCTTCGGAAAAGCCCGTGACCGTGAAGATACGCGCGGGCTGGGACCGGGACAGCATCTCCTGCGTGGAGATCGCCCGCATCGCCCAAAGCGAAGGCGCGGCCGCCGTAACGGTGCATCCCCGCACCCGGGACATGTTCTATTCCGGGCAGGCGGACTGGGAGCTGATAGCGCAGGTCAAAGCCGCGCTAAGCATCCCAGTGATAGGAAACGGCGACATAACCTGCGGCGAGGACGCGTTACGGATGCTCAGGACCACCCGCTGCGACGGCATAATGGTAGCCCGGGCGGCGCAGGGCAACCCCTGGATATTCGAAGAGATCCTCTGCGCCATGGAAGGAAAAGCCTATACGCCCCCGTCTCCCGTCGAAAAACTGGACACGGCCATGGATCACTTTGCCCGCGCTCTCGCTTTCTACGGTGAAAGGACGGGCGTTATCGAGATGCGCAAGCACCTTGCCTGGTACCTGCAGGGACTAAAAGGCGCATCCCGCGTCAAAACAAGCATAAACAACGCTCCGGAAGCGGCGCAAGTGCTCAGACTGCTTGAAGAGTACCGCCGGGAGCTCACAGGAGGAAACGAGCAATGAAATACGTGGACGAGTACGACATCAAGGATTATCTGGGCGGCAGGGCGTTTGAATGCGACTGCGGCAGGGAACACCGCGCCCGGGTGGATTACCTGAGTATCAGGCGGGGCGCCATAGACGATGTGCCCGCCGCTTTAGCCGCTCTCGGCGCGAAGAAACCGTTTATCGTCTACGACAAAAACACCTTTGAAGCCGCCTGCAAAAAGCTTTGCGACGTGCTTAATGGCTCCGGCATCCCCTTTACCGGCTTCCTGCTCAAGGAACACGGCTACTCCAAGTGCGAGCCCGACGAATATTCTGTGGGCAGCGCGGCAATGGGCTTTGACGTCAGCTGCGACTCGATCATCGCCGTGGGCGGAGGCGTCATTAACGACACCTGCAAGGAACTGGCGCTGGTCTCCGGTCGTCCCCAGATAATAGTCGGCACCGCCCCCTCTATGGACGGCTTCGCTTCCAACTCCTCCTCCATGGTGGTGGACAACGTTAAGACCACCCTGTACAACGCCACTCCCCGCGGCATCATACTGGATACCGACATCATGTCACAGGCGCCCATGCGCATGCTGTGGGCGGGCTTCGGGGACATGATAGCCAAATATATCTCCGTATGCGAATGGCGGATAAGCAACATAGTGACCAGGGAGTACTACTGTCCCCACGTAGCCGCGGTGATGCGCAAGGCGCTCAAGCGCATCATGGACGCCGCGGACGGTCTGGCCCGGCGCGACCCCGACGCGGTAGGCGCGGTGGCGGAAGGGCTGGTCTTAAGCGGCATCGCCATGAGCTTCGCCAAAGTGTCCCGTCCCGCCAGCGGGCTCGAACACTACTTCAGCCACATGTGGGACATGCTCTGCCTGGAAAAGGGCAAAGAATACGACCTGCACGGCATACAGGTCGGCGTCGGCACCGTGCTCACGCTGCGCCTCTACGAGTTTATCAAAACGCTCAAGCCCAGCCGCGAAAGAGCCGAAAAGGCGATGAGCGAATTCGATCCCGCCGCCTGGGAAAAGGACATTATCCGCGTGTTCGGGAAGACCGCGCCCGAGGTGCTCAGGATAGAGCGGACCGCCGGCAAGAACGACCCAGCCAAACGCGCAAAGCGGATAGACAGCATCATAAACCGCTGGGACGAGATCCAGACAGTCATAGCTGAGGAACTGCCGTCTCTTTCCTCTCTGCTGGACATAATGAAACGCATGGGCATGCCCACGACGCCCGAGGAGATCGGGTTTTCCCGCGAAGACGCCCTGACCGCCTACATGCACGCCCGGGATATACGCGATAAGTATCTGTCGGTCTCCTTCCTCTGGGACATCGGCGAGCTTGAAGAGGGCGCCAGACACATTTTTGAATAATAACATATACCTAACTTGCGTATTTTCCCCATTCAGAGTATAATGAAATTCCAAGCTGCAGGAATTTGCATTATTCCTGCAAAATACGCAAGAGGGGCCGTACGATGGAACAAAACACTCAGGAGCTGCTGAACCGGCTGAACCATTCCGGCAAAAAACTGTCCAAAAGCCACAGGCGCATCGCCGAATGCATCGTCAACCACTACGACAAGGCTGCGTTCATGACCGCCAGCCGCCTGGGACAGTATGTGGGAGTCAGCGAAAGCACCGTGGTGCGCTTTGCCACCGCTCTGGGCTACGAGGGCTTCCCGCAGCTTCAGAAAGCGCTGCAGGAGCTCATCCGCCACCGGCTCACCGCTACGCAGCGTCTGGAAATGACAGGGGACATGGGCTCCAGCCAGGTGCTCAACAAGGTGCTCAAGGGCGATATCCAGAACATCCGTTCCACCCTTGACGAGATCGACGTCCCTTCCTTTGACCAGACCATAGACAGCCTGCTGACCGCGCGCCGCATATATGTGCTGGGTCTGCGCGCCAGCGCGCCGCTCGCAGAGTTTCTGGGGCATTACCTCAACTTTATCTTCCCCAACGTATCGACCGTCACCAGCGGCGTAAGCGACGTTTTCGAGCAGATCGCCCGCATAAGCGACGAAGACGCGCTTATCGGCATCTCTTTCCCCCGCTACACCAACCACACCGTAAAAGCCATGCGCTTTGCCAAAAGCCGCGGCGCCACCGTGATCGCCATAACCGACGGTCCGCTTTCTCCCCTGCGGACGGAAAGCAATTACTGCTTAAGCGCCAAAAGTGAGATGGCGTACTTCGTGGACAGCATTGCCGCCCCCATGAGCCTTATAAACGCGCTGATAGTGGCGCTGTCCCAGCGGCGCAGGACCCAGGTGGCGGAATACTTCGGAGAAGTCGAGAGCATCTGGGACGAATACAACGTATATCTGGGCAAAAACTGAAATGGCTAAAAGCGTAGTCGTTATCGGCGGCGGCGCGGCAGGCCTCATGGCTGCCAGGTTCGCCCTTGACGCAGGCGCGAAAGTGACCCTGCTGGAAAAAAACGAAAAACTGGGCAAGAAGATCTATATCACAGGCAAAGGCAGGTGCAACCTGACCAACGCCTGTGATTTTGACGCGCTCATGAAGCAGATCCCCCGCAACCCCCGCTTTATGTACTCCGCCTTCAGTCTTCTGGACAACCAGGGCATAATGCGCCTGTTCGGAGACATGGGGCTTGCTCTCAAAACTGAGCGGGGAGACCGCGTCTTTCCCGTGAGCGACCACGCCAGCGACGTGACGAACACGCTGGAAAAGTATCTGCGCAGTCACGGCTGCAGGATACTTTTGAACACTTCCGTCAACGACCTGATCTGCGAAGACGGCGCGTTCGCGGGCGTAAAAACTTCCCGGGGCGAAATGCGCTTTGACGCCTGCGTGCTTGCCACGGGAGGCTTAAGCTACCCCTCCACCGGCTCCACGGGCGACGGATACAGATTCCTCAAAAAGCTGGGGCACTCCATAGTCCCCTGCCGTCCCGCGCTTACGGGCATAGAGACCGAAGAGGGCTGGTGCTCCGCGCTCATGGGGCTGAGCCTCAAAAACGTCAGCCTCTCCGCCTGGGGCGAAAAAAACGGCAAGCGCAAAAAGCTGCTCTGCGAGCAGGGAGAAATGCTGTTCACCCATTACGGCATTTCCGGCCCCATAGCGCTGAGTCTGTCCAGCGCACTAAACGAAGACTATCGCGGCACAAAGCTGGAGATAGACCTTAAGCCTGCTATTTCCGAAGACACGCTGGACGCGCGGCTGCTCAGGGAGTTCGCACGCATGCCCAACAAGCAGCTCATATCCTGCATGGACACGCTGGAGCCCCACGCGCTGGGAGAGGCAGTGCTCTCCCTGGCAGACATATCGCCCTACCAGCCCATAAATTCCGTGACCCAGGCGCAGCGCAAAAGCATAGTACAGCTGCTTAAGGCCATTCCCCTGACGGTTAAAAACCTGCGCGGGTTCGACGAAGCCATCATCACCCGCGGCGGCGTGAACGTAAAGGAGATCGACCCGTCCACCCTGGAAAGCAGGCTCGTAAAAGGGCTGTACATAGCCGGTGAAGTGCTGGACGTGGACGCTTTCACGGGAGGATTCAACCTTACCATCGCCTTTTCCAGCGGCGCGCTGGCGGGAAAAAGCGCGTCAGAAAACGGATGACTCCCCTTATCACTTCGGATATCGTATCCCGTTTAAACAAAAGATCTCTGCTTGTCAAACGCGCACGGCTGGCGCTGTGTCTGGGCTGCCTCGCCGTGTGTATTCTTCTGTGCATAAACCTGCGTACCGGCAATGCGTTTGGGCGCTATATCGCCGTGTGCGCCGTTAACCTTGCCTGCGGCTGGTTCGTGATTGTCACCCATGCCCGGGTGAAGGCCATGGATTCCATAGCACGTCATTTCGTCAACCTTTCCGGCAGACCCGGCATGGAGTATACTGGCATACTGGAGTACTCTCCCCTGCCGGAGACTACCCCGGACGGGCTCAGGGTGCGCAGGCTCCGCGTGAGAAACGCCGCGGATACGCATGCCCTGCTGGCGGATGAATACCTGCTGCCGCAGCTGCCTCCTGCCGGAAAGCACGTCCGTATCGAGGCGCGCAGCGGTTACGTATGGGCCGCCGGGGAGGAAAACGATGTTTAGGCGCTTTTTCCGGCTGCTGCCCGCGCTGCTGACCTGGGCGCTGGTTTGCATCATGTTCTGGGGCTGGATCTTCAGCATACTTACCGACGCTCCGGCTTCAAAAAAGCTGATCGTGTACGTTGACGCTCCCCTGAAAAACACCCGGGAGCTGGCGGGCAGGCTCGAGGATCACTTTCCCCGCTCGCAGATACGTTTTATTGAAATACGCTCCTTTTCCTACTCCATGATGGGCGACAGCCCCGCCGCGGATGGGGACATATTCATAATCCCCTCCGGCAGCGCCGAAGAATACTCCGACTGGTTCGGTGACATGCCCGCGGAGGTATTCCTGTCTCCCGCAGCAGACGCGGCGCCCCTGTCTTCCTATGTGCTGTATCCCGAAGGCAAAGAGTATCTGCTGTTCTATTCCGCGTCCTCCGTCCACACCGGGAAGAACGATAGTCTGGCGTTCGAACTCGCCGAATTGCTCAAACAGTTTTAGAGAGGTGTCCTTATGAAGCGGCTGATCGTGTTCTGTCTGGCTCTGTGCCTATGTCTGCCTGCGTTCGCCTTAAGCGAGGGCGGGGAGATCCATGTCAAAAACATCGGGAGCGTGCCCGATGATTTCATATTCGGCATGGATCTGTCCTCGGTGATCTCCCTCGAAAACGGCGGCACGCGTTTTTATGATTTTGACGGAAACGAAACGGATATATTCTTTCTGCTCAAACAAAACGGCATAACACATATCCGCGCCCGCCTGTGGAACGATCCCTACGACTCGGAAGGACGCCCCTACGGCGGCGGAATTTGCGACCTGGACACTCTTATACAGATCGGCACCCGCTGCACCAAAGCGGGCCTTAAGCTGATAGCGGACTTCCATTACTCGGACTTCTGGGCCGACCCCGGAAAACAGATGCCTCCCAAGGCCTGGGCAGGCATGAGCGCGGAAGAAAAAGCGCAGGCGGTGTATGAGTTCACCCTGGCTTCCCTGACGGCGCTTAAGGCAAACGGAATAGACGTGGGCATGGTGCAGGCAGGCAACGAGACCAACGGTCGTCTGTGCGGCGAAAGCGGCTGGCCCGAGATCGCGGCTCTTATGAGCGCGGGGCTTAAAGCCGTCCGGGAGGTATACCCGGATGCGCTCACCGCGCTGCATTTCACAAATCCCGAAAACGCGGAGCAGCTCAGATACTACGCAAAGCAGCTTGAAACTTACGCGCTCGATTATGACGTGTTCGCCACCAGCTGGTACCCCTTCTGGCACGGCAGCCTCGATAACCTGAGCGCGGTGCTGTCCGACATAGCGGACACTTACGGCAAAAAAGTGCTGGTAATGGAGACTTCGTACCCCTACACCTCCCTGGACAGCGACTTTTCCGGCAATACCGTAAGCGACGGCCCGCTTGACGGCTATCCTTTCACGCCCCAGGGGCAGGCGAATATGATAGCGGATCTTGCGGATACGCTGGTGAACCGCACACATTTTGCTGCCGGGCTGGTATACTGGGAAGGCGCGTGGATCACCGCCGGCGGTGCGAGCTATGACGAAAATCTGGCTTTGTTGGAGAAATACGGCTCCGGCTGGGCCACCCGCTTCGCGGGCGAGTACGACCCGGACGACGCAGGCAGATACTTTGGCGGCAGCGCGGTGGACAACCAGGCGTTCTTTGATCCTTCCGGCCGCCCCCTGCCCTCACTGAAAGTGTTCAGACTGCTAAGGGAAGGCGGCGCGAGCGCTCCGGTCTGCGCAGACGCCCTCGAAAACGCGTACGTGCGCGCGGATATAAACGGCACGATACTCCTGCCGGAGTGCGTCAGCGCCGTTATGAACGACGGTTCAAAGGAAGATGTGCCCGTGATATGGAACATCGACGAAGCGGGTCTGGACGCGCTGCGCGGGAAAGGCGCGGGCACCTACACGATAAGCGGCGAGGCTCAGGGAATGGAAGTCAGCTGTTTCCTCACGCTGGAATACCGGAATTTCCTGACAGATCCCGGCTTCGAGGAAGGCGGCGTAAACTGGCGCTTCACCGACCTTGGCAGTACGCAGCAGCTGTACGTGGAAGAAAAGCCCGGCGACAGCCTGAGCGGTACGAAGCACGCGCATTTCTGGAGCGCGAAAACCGATTCCGTGCGCTTCACGCTGGAGCAGGATATTGACAGCCTCCCCGAAGGCAGGTACGTGTTCGGCATCTCCATCATGGGCGGGGACGGCGGCAAAACCAACATATACGCTTACGTGAAGATAAACGGCGAGACCGTGTCCACCGTTCCGATGAAGATAAGCTACTACAACGTGTGGGACACCGGCGTCACGGGGCCCTTCTTCGTGCCCGAAGGCGCCTCTGTAACCGTGGGCGCATACGTGGCCTGCCAGGGCAGCGGCAACGGCGCCTGGGGCAAGCTGGACGACGCTTTTGTGAATTCCGCCCGCTAAAAAAGCGCTTCCGGGGCAATTTCCCGCGAAAATCCCTTGAACAGGGCTGTTTTATGGTGTATAATAGAATCACTATAGTATGAGGTGACGTTTATGCGCCGAATTATATCGCTTATCCTGAGCGCGCTGATGCTGTTCTCGCTGTGCGCCCTGTGCCTGGGCGAGGAGACAGACGAGCCCAACGATAAAGAAGAACCCGTCGTCCACCATTTCGTTAAGTGGAGCTATCGGGGCGACGGCACGCATATAAGCCAGTGCGATTATGACGACTGCAACGTCTGGCGCATCACCCCCTGCTCACCCATCACCGTCGAGCACGACGGCAGGACCGTAAGCTTCTGTCCCGTGTGCGGCCATTATGAGGACGGCTGTCCCGCCGTGATGTGGAACAGAGTGTGGCAGACCTGGAACTACTCCTCTTCCCCGCAGGGCGACTTTTCCACCATACTGTACACCCGCCCCTTCGGTGAAGACAGCGACGTGCTGTTCTGCGCGTCATTCATCTACCGCTACGACGGCGCTCCGACGTACTTTGACGGCTACACCACCTTCATGTTCGGGCTGACTACTCCCGCCCGTGATATATTCACCACCGACGGAGAAGTGAAAGCCTACCTCACCAACGGAAGCGAAAAGCTGGATACAGAGGTCGAATACCTGCCCGCCCTCCGCGCGCTGCAGCTCACGATCCCCGAAGGCAGCTGGATGCTCGTAGTCGAAGAAAAATAGACCCGGATATGCAATAAGAGCCCGGACGCACCAAGCGTCCGGGCTCTGTTTTTATATACAGGCCGCAGTTTACCTGAACAGCGTGCAGCCGGCCTTTTTGAAGTTCTCCACCAGGCGGTCAAGCTGTTCGTCCGTGAGCTTGAATTCCTTTTTCAGGCACTCCCGGCACAAATAGTCTTCCCTCGCCCGGTTAATCAGTTTCTTGGTCAGCCCCGCGTCATTCGGGGTGACATCTCCCCCGCATATGACGCACTTCACGCCCGGAAGGTATTTGCCAGCGCCACCACGCAGGAGCGTGCGGGCACGGCCAGGTTCACATACTCCATGTACTTGCCTGACAGTTCGCCGATGACCGGGGTGAACTCAAAGCCCAGGCCGCTGGAAGCGGTCAGTCCTACGTCCGTGAAGCTCAGGGACATGTTCCTGTCTTTGTCGGAGAAGTTGACGAACGCTACGGCGTAGCCCTTTTCCAGGTGTTTGAACACCACCAGTTTATCGTCTCTCTCCGGATTGTCCAGGAACATGGGCTGGCGGCACTCCTTATCCTGGTTTATGGCGATGAGCATCGGGTTGGTGACCAGTTTGAGTATATCGTCGTCCATCTTTCTTATGTCGCAGCCCAGCATCAGCGGCACGCCGCACATGCACCACAGCGCAAACTCGCTCTGGTAGTCGCCAAGCGTGCAGCCGCCCACGCCCACGTTGCCCTTGCCGTACATGCCCACGGTCAGCATATCCATGTCGTTAAAGCACTGAGCGCCGGACTGGGAAAATCTGCCCAGCTGCGAGATCAGTATCTTCTTAAAGCTTTCCGGGCTGTCGAAAATGTCTCCGGTGGAGCGGAACATGTGAGCGCCCGTGGCGCGGATCCAGTTCCACACATCCTCGGTGCCCCACTGGCAGGCGGAAAACAGTATATCGCGGCCGGATTCCTTAAGTGCCATGCCCATGCGCCTGTACAGCAGCTCTCCCTCTATGAACCTGGGATGATAGCAGTAATCGTACTTAAGAAAGTCCACGCCCCACTCGGCAAAGGTGCGGGCGTCCAGATACTCGTGGTCGAAGCTGCCCGGGTAATCCGCGCAGGTGCGCTGCCCCGCGCAGGAGTACATGCCCAGCTTGAGCCCCTTGGAATGCACGTAGTCGCTCAGCGCCTTCATGCCGTTGGGGAACTTTTTGGGGTCGGGCACTATGCGGCGGGTCTGCTTGTCCCTTTCCCTCAGGCTCCAGCAGTCGTCTATGACCACGTACTTGTAGCCTGCCTTGTCCAGTCCCTTTTCCACCATGACGTCGGCAGTCTGGCGGATCAATTCGTCCGAAATGTTTTCTCCGAAGGTGTTCCAGGTGTTAAAGCCCATCGGCGGTGTGTTTACCAGCATATCAGAAACCTCCATCGCGTTTTCTTAAACCATTATACCCTTACTCCGATAAGATTTCAAGCAATAAAAAACAGCGCAAGCGCGCTGTCACTGTCTGAGTTTGTTTAACCAGTATGTGAACCTTTCCTCTGGCTCCGCCTCAAAGCGCATGCGCTCGCCCGTGACGGGGTGGTCGAAGCCTATCACGCCCGCGTGGAGCAGCTGTCCGCCCTCAACTTCGTACGGGGGCTTTTTGAAGCCGTACACCGGGTCGCCCAGTACGGGATGGTTGAGCGATGCCATGTGCACCCTTATCTGGTGGGTGCGCCCCGTGGTCAGGCGGCACTCTACGAGGCTCGCGCCCCTTAGCTCCTCCAGCACGCGCCAGTTGGTCACAGCCCGGCGCCCGCCCGGGACTATCGCCATCTTCTTGCGGTCAGTCGGGTGGCGGCCTATGGGCGCGTCCACCCGGCCTTCGTTTTCCCTGAAATGTCCGCACACTATGGCTTTGTATATCCTTTCCACACTGTGCTCGCTTATCTGCTTTGACAGGCTCTGGTGCGCAAGGTCGGTCTTTGCCACCAAGAGCAGGCCGCTGGTATCCTTGTCGATGCGGTGCACTATGCCGGGGCGTTCCACCCCGCCCACGACGCTCAGGCTGCCAAGCGCCGCCAGAAGCGCGTTCACCAGCGTGCCGTCCGGGTTGCCCGCCGCGGGATGCACCACCATGCCCGATGGTTTATACACTACCGCCAGGCAGTCGTCCTCGTACACGATCCTGAGCGGGATATCCTGCGGGACTATGTCCGTCGGTTCGGGCTCCGGCAGCGTGTACGCGACCCTGTCCCCCGGCTTAAGCTCGTATCCCGCCTTGGTGCGCACGATCGAGTTGACGTTCACCAGTCCCTGTTTTATAAGCGTCTCCGCCCTGGAACGGCTGACCGAAGCGTTTTCGGAAAGGAACACGTCCAGGCGCGCGGTTTTGTCCGAAACGAGCTCCATCTAAGCGTCACCCTTCCTGAAAATGTACGAAACGCAGAACAGTATCAGCCCCAGCGTGACGCATATGTCCGCCAGGTTGAACGCGGGGAACGGGATGAATTCCGGCTTGATCCAGTCCGTGACCAACCCCAGTGCGAGCCTCTCGTAAGCGTTTGCCGCGCCTCCCGCCAGCGCGGAAGCCAGGCAGCCCGCCTGAAACGCGCTCAAGCGCCCGAACAGTATATACGCCGCCAGCGCCGCCAGCGCCGCTATCCCCAGCGCCGCCGCCAGAGCGGGAACGCCCGAAAGCAGCCCGAAAGCCGCGCCGGAATTGCGGACGACGCGCAGTGACACGATGCCCCTTATTATAACGCCGTCGCCGGTATATACGTCCACCAGATGGCGTGACAGGGCGATAAGCGCCGAAAGGATCACAAACACGGGCGCCGCGATCTGCAGGTTCTTTGTCTTCATAAGCTTAAACAAACACAATAACACCCTCTGAGCCCTGAGACCCAGAGGGAGCCGGAGTAATTCGTCAGGTTCGCTTTATTCGTGAGAATACAGGGGGCTGTCCTTAAGCAGCTTCGCCTGCTCGTCGACCAGGGCAGAAAAGTTCTTGTGATACTCTTCCCCGGCGTTCTTGAGCTGCTCGTAATCCTGGCGGATCTCGGCGAGCTTCTGCTGGCTGGCAGCTTCCAGACCGGCGGCCTGCTCCTGGGCGTCGGAAACGATCTTGCGGGCCTTTTTGCGGGCTTCATCGATGGTCTCGTCCGCGATGCGCTGGGCGGAGATAAGGGTCTCCCTCAGCGTGGTCTCCAGGTTCTTGAAATAGCTGGGCTCGTTGAACGTGACCGCGCCGTCTTCCTTTACCGCGGGGGCGTTCACGACCTGCTGCGCCTTCTCCTCGGCCTCAGCCTTGTCCTTTTTGAGCGCCGCCAGCTCGGCTTTCAGGCTCTCGATCTCCTTGAGCAGGTTCATGTTGGTCTCGCCCAGTTCCTGGGTCTGATCCGCCAGCTCATCAAGAAAATCTCCGACTTCGTCCCTGTCGTAGCCGTTTTTCACGATGGGGAATTCCTTCGCTCTGATCTCGTTATCGGTAATAGCCATATTATCCATCCTTTCGGTATATGTATTTTATCTTAACGCGCTTGGCGCGCGGAGGATCCTAAAACACAAGTTTAATCAGCCAGGACAGCAGTTCGCACAGCACTACCGCGACCGCCGGAGAAAAGTCTATTCCCGTAGAGGAGATCACTCCGTCCATGGACTTCTGGATGGGAAACAGCACCGGGTCGGTCGCCTTTTCCAGCAGGTAGTTCACCTTTCCGCCCTCGCCGTGCGTGAGCCTTAAGTACAGGTGTACGAGCACCCTCAGTATGACCAGCAGTTCTATCAGCGAGATTATGGTTATGAGTATGCGCGGGATCGCGCTTATGTACAGCCTTGCGCCTAATGTGATCATATCAGTATCTCCTGTCTATGTGTCTGGACATGTTCACGTTTACATTCTTGGGGGCAATGAAATACGTGTTGTCGGTGATCTTCCTGACCTTGGCATTCAGGGCAAACGCCGCGCCCGCCAGCGTGTCGATTATGCGCTGGGCGGAAAAGTCGTCCGCGCCGTCAAAGTTGATGACCGCGCTGGTGCCGGCGATTATGTCCTTTATGACCTCCGCGCACTCGCCCAGCTGGGTGATGTAGTAAACCATCGTGTCGGGGCGGGCCATGGGCTTTAAGCTGTCCTTCTGGGGCTGCACGAACGCGCCGCCGCTTCTGCGGGTGGTCTGCCGGGCTTCCCTTCTGGCCTGCTGTCCGCGGGAGCGAGCGTAGGCGTCCTCGTACAGGCTGGACTCCTGCTGCCTGCGGGGCTGCTGATAGCCGCCGCGGGGCGCTTCCTCCCGGTAATCGTCCCCGTCGTCGTCCTCTATGCTGACAAGTTTCAGTTTCTGCAATAAAGCCGTGAACCGGCTTAGATCCGCCATATGAAGCAATTCCTCACAGTTTAGACTATTTTATGAGCACCTGCGCACCCTGAGACAGCACCCCTTCAACCAGGGGCGTGAACAGCACGGTGCCGTCGGAACGGTAGGTCAGTATCTCGATGGGCACGAACGTGCCGCCCGGCACGTCGTACAGCCACAGGCCCGTCTGCCCGCTTACGGTGGACACCGCCTTGCGGCTGACTATCAGCCCGTTCATGTTGGCGCCTATGGTCACGTCTCCGCTCCGGGCGTAAGCCAGGGGGCCAATGGGCTGTTTTATCTCCAGCGTAGCCATTACGGTGGAACCGTTTTTGACCACCTTTACCACCGTGCCCTCATAGGCCAGTTCGTCGTAGCCCCTGAGCACGAAGGAGTACACCGTGTCCAGCGTGGGGTTCCACTTGCCGTCATCCGCGATAAGCAGGATGTACCAGTGGTTCTGGTCCATCACGCGGTACACGTTGGTGGAGGCTTTGGGGGAAGCGACCTTCAGGCTTCCGCCCTGCAGCACCGTGCGCACGTCGCTTATCTCAAGGGAAGACACCGTGTTCTGGTTGAGCGCGTCCTCGTACCCGTCCAGGTAGAACGACACCAGGCCGTCCCTGGGCGCGGGTTTGGGCACCTGCCAGCTGGAAATGGCGTTCAGGCGCTGGTTTTCGTCGTCGTAATACTTTATAAGCTTGCTGTCGCTTCGGCGGTTCTGGCTCATGTAGGAGCGCCTGTCCTCCATGGCCTGGGTGAGCAGCCTGACCATGCGGTTAAGGTCGCCCTGGGTCTTGCCCTTAACCAGGCTCTTAAGCTCCTCCGCCCGCTGGTGCACGTTCAGGTTCAATACCTCCAGCTGCGCGTCCAGCTCGTTGCCCAACACGATCTTGTGGTAGGCCTGTATGTTTTTGCGGGTGTTGTTCAGCTCGTTTATCAGGCGGGTGGAGTATTCCATGGTGTACACGTTTGCGCACACATCCCCGCTTTTCACCAGCGTCAGCTCCGTGGCCAGGTAATCCACCCGGGAGACCTGCCCCTCGCTCACCACCGCCTCGTCGCGGACGATCACGCCCTTGACCTGGCGGGTATCGCTGGCTGTGCCCTGATAGATGACCGTGACTTCGCTGGAGGCGAATATGCTACCGCGGAATATGAACACCACTATGAGCGCGAGCAGCAGCAGTACCAGGTAAAACCTGCCTGTCACGCGAATCTTCACCCGGCATACCTCCTGCTTGCATAGTTACACATATATATTATATAACGTTTTCAAACATATTTCAATAATGTTTTTGTTATCTTGACATTCACTGCCTGTGCATCTATAATTTTTCTGTTAATTGTCTGTACGGAGGCACGCATGCGCTTCACCTCAAGATCCGTGGAAATACTGGGATTCAGCGTGTATTACTACGCGCTTTTGATTGCCGCGGGAGCTTTGCTCGCGGTGGTGTTCGCTTCCCGCCGGGAAAAGGCGCTGGGGCTCGAAAAGGACACCGCGCTGGACATCGCCCTGGTCGGTCTGCCCTTCGGGCTGATAGGCGCGCGGGCGTACTATGTGCTGCTGCACGCCTCCGAATTCGAGAGTTTTGCCCATATACTGGACCTGCGCCGGGGCGGGCTTGCCATATACGGCGGCATCCTTTTGGGTGCGCTGGCGGCGTGGGTGCTGTGCAGGATCAAAAAAGGCAGCTACCTGCGCTGGGCGGACCTGGCGCTGCCCTGCGTGGCGCTGGCGCAGGGTATAGGGCGCTGGGGCAACTTCTTCAACCAGGAAGCGTACGGAATTGAGATCACCGCTTCCGCGCTGAAATTCTTCCCCGTGGCAGTATACATTTCCCAGGACGGGCTGTGGCACGCCGCCGCGTTCTTTTACGAATCCGTCTGGTGCGTGCTCATCTTCCTTGTCGCCTGCGCGCTGCCGTCGAAAAAACACTTCACTAAAAAAGGCGCGGGCACGCTGTTCTACCTGCTCATGTACGGCTTTGAGCGCGCCCTGACCGAAGGCCTGCGCACAGATTCTTTGTATATTGGACCCGTGCGCGCGAGCCAGCTCCTGAGCGTGCTTGCCCTGTCAGCCGCCGCGCTGATACTCATAAAAAAAGCCGACCGCCCCGTTTTCGCGCTTATCATCTGCGCTGCCGGGGCGATCGTATCGGTTTTGTCCGCGCTCACGCTGCTGCCGCCTGTGTGGCTGTACTGCTCTGCGCCCGCAGTGTTTGCGCTCGGTATGTTCGGTTTTTACAAGCTGTACTGTTCTGAAAAACCTGCCTAACAGCAGAATATGCCGCATCTGCCGCAGAACAGGTTGGCCAGTATGCACATGGCCAGCCCCGCAAGGCCGTTCCTGGGCATGAACTGGCGGGACCGGTAGTTCTGAGAAGGCCCGCCCGCCGCCTGCGGGTCGAGCCGCGACGCGTACATGGCGTACTCCATGTTGTTCGGTTCCATGGCTGCCGCCTTTTTGGCGTAATCCAGCGCGTTCAGGCGGTTTCCCAGGCCTTCGTTGGCCTGCGCCGCCAGGTAGAACCAGCGGGCGTCACGGTTCTGTTCCGTATAGAGGATATCCAGCGCCTCGCGGTACCTGCCCTGGCTTAAATATTCCCGCGCCCGGCTGCATGCTTCGCTCTCGTAAGTCTGATATGCGCCAAACCCGCCGAAAGGCCCGAAGCCGAAACCCTGGAACGGGTCCGCATAGGTGGTGCGGTAGCCCCCGTTACCCGCGCTCCCGCCCGAGTAGCCGGAATAGGCTCCCTGCCGCGCGGAGGCGTTGGGATCGTATTTGTTGTTGACTATCATATCATACGCTTCGTTTATCTCCTTCATGCGGGCTTCCGCCTCCTTTGAAGGATTGACGTCGGGATGATATTTTTTTGCCAGCGCGCGGTAGGCCTTTTTGACCTCGTCCGCACTCGCGCCGGGGCTGATGCCCAGCACCTTATACGGGTCTGTCATTGGTTTTTTCTCCGTCGGTTTTTCCGGCTTTTATGGCGTAGCGCGTCCATACGCCCGAGTACAGTACGTTGCGGATGAGCTCCGCGTCCTTGACTATCGGCAGCTTCTCGAACGCCTCCGCGGACAGGGCGATGTACGTGTCCAGCATGGTCTTGACCCGCCGGTCAAAATCCGGGGCGTCCTTTTCCTTCGCAAACGGGTTGAACCTGCCCCGGCGCGAGTCTTTCCTGACGTCGTCCCAGGCGTCCATTATGTATATGAACCGCCCAAGATCCTGTCCCATCAGGTACAGGTCGTGTTTCCAGATGTCGTCGGCATATGCGAAACACTCGCCCACCACGCGCCCGAAGCATCCGGCCAGCGCGTCCACGTCGCCCGAGCCGCTTTTTTCCAACGCGTACAGGTCCTTAAGCGCGCGGTCGATGTTTTCCGCTTTTTCGGGACAGCGGGCGCAGGCCGCCCGAAACGCCTGTTTCAGCCTGCCTTCCGCCATCTGCCTCACGCGGGAGTCACCGTCCTGTTTGGCGTCAAGGGCGCTGAAATAGGACAGGATCACGTTCACATCCGCCGCGTATGAAATGATGCCGTTTGCCGCGTAAGCGTGGCTTTTCAGAGGATGCGAGGGGCATCTGCCCTTTTTGGTCTCTTCCGCCGGTTCGTACAGCGCGTACAGCGTCAGCGCCAGGAACGCCGCGTCGAACGAGAGTATCAGCCGTCCTCCGGACCCCACCCGGTCCTTGAGCGCGTGGCACACGCCGCAGTACACCTCGCGGAACCGCTGCCTCTGGGCTTTTGAAAGTGCCTCCTCGTTGGGGCGCACGTAGCCGAACACTTTACGCCTTCTTTTTGAACGTAGCGCCGCAGGCGGAACAGGTGACCGTCTTTTCCCCTATGTGGCGGGGCAGCTTGAGCCACGCCCTGCATTTGGGGCAGCGGTAATACAGGTATACGCGCCTGTTTTTGAAGCGCACCCTGGCGTTCCGGATCTTTGTGCTAAGTGGAGTAAACCACCCTAAAAACCAGCGATTTTCCTTTTCTCTGGCGGCAATATTGCGGCTGAGCATCCTGAAAATGCCCCAGATCCACAGCGCAGTGGAAATAAGCCCCAAAATTGACGATCTGATGAACAGGTTCAGCACCCACAGCGCCAGCCCCGTGAAGTACGAGGCCATCACCAGTTCGTCCGTGCCGCGCCGCCCCTGCATGAAGCGGTACAGCCGCATTTTAAATGAATTCATTTCGTTTCCCTGTCAGTTTATTTTATCCTGAGCGTCACGATCTCGTAGGGCTTGAACTCGAGCTCTATGCTGCTGCCCTTAAATTCGGCCTTTTCAAGATCGTCTTCCATAAGGCTGGTGAAGCATGCCGCTTCGGGCGCGTTCTCCAGCGTGAGGGTGGCTTTCGTGCGGGCGCCGAAGCACTCGTACAGGCGGATTATGGTGCCTTCTCCGTGCAGCGCGGCCTTGACGGTCTCTATCATCACGTTGGGTTTGTCCACGCTTGCAAACGCGAAGGAAACGTCCCTGTTCCCGTTTTCCGCCTTGATCGCTTCAACGGGGATGTTGAACCGATAGCCCGCTTCGGGCACATTCGCCTGTCTCCAGTCACCGCAGTGCGGCATGAGGCTGTAGCAGAACACGTGCTTTCCAATGTCGGCGGTGGGGTCGGGATCGGTGGCAGACTTGACCAGGCTGAGCGCCACGCTGTCCTCGTCCACGGAATAGCCGTACTTGCAGTCGCTGAGTATGGCCGCGCCGTACGCCGCTTCGCTCACGTCCATCCACTTGTGGGCGCACACCTCGAACCTGGCCACGTCCCAGGAAGTGTTCTTGTGGGTGGCGCGGGTGACGTTGCCGTACTGGATATCGAACTGCGCCTGGTTGTAGAACACGTCCACGGGGAAGTGGGCCTTGAGCAGACCGTGGGGCTCCTGCCAGTCCACAACGGAACTGAAGTCCACCCGCTTGATGTCCGCGGGGATGATGTAGTCCTGGGTGATTGCGCTGTCGCCAGTCAGCCACTTGACCCTTATCACGCCCGCCACGGGACCGACGCTGATGACCTTGACCTCCACAGGCTTTTCCACCTGCCAGGACTTCTCGCGGTAATAGATATTGATGTCCCAGGCGTCGTAGTTGTGGGGACGGTTCTCGTAATACACCAGGCTGTTGAGCTTTTGGCCCGGTTTGACCAGCTGCCTGTCCGCGTCCTTGTCCACGATGGAAGAGATGAACATGTCGGAGTCGAACTCGCCCTTGAGCGCCGCCGTCTCGAAGCCCTTGTCGTCCAGTTTCACTCTGGGGGCGCCTTCACTGCCGTACACGAAGAACATGGGCGTGGCGCTCATGGGTTTAAGATCCTCCACATACGCCACATACCTGTCTTCCACCTTCTGGGCGGCGAACTCGCGCCCGTCCAGCGTCCTTAAGGCGCGCACGCCTGCTGGCGCGTCGAACCACACCAGGTCGCTCCTTGCGGATGACAGGGTATTGGTGAGTATCACGTCGCCCTTCGCATCCTTCATCAGGCGCTTTACGGCGTTCTGCTTGAGCGCGTCGACGCGTTTGAACAGGTCGGCGTATGTCTCGTCGGAATCCGTGTATACCTTGTGTATGGAGCTGCCGGGCAGTATGTCGTGGAACTGCAGTGTGAGCATGCTGCGCCAGATGGAACGCATTTCGTCCTGCGGATACTCGCCGCCCGCCTTGGTCAGCCAGAATTCCAGGTCCCTGAGCGCCAGCTCCAGCTTGCGGTTGTTGCGCTTGTTCTTGCCCTGGGATGTGTAGGTGCCGCGGTGGTATTCAAGGTAAAGCTCTCCGCTCCACACGGGCAGCCGCTTGTCTCCGGACACGCGCTTGTCCAGCGCCTCGAAGAAGTCGCGGGCGAAGGACTGCTTTACCGCCGGGCAGCCCGCCACGGGGTACTTCATGCGCCGGGCGTTCTCTATCATCCAGTCGGTGGAGCCGCCGCCGCCGTCGCCAAAGCCGTAGCTTACCAGGAAGTGGTTGTCAAGCCCTTTCTGCTGGAAGCGCTTCCAGCCGCCTTTGATCTGGTTAGGCTCCAGCATGGCGTTATAGGTGGTGAAGAACTGCAGATCGTCATGGCGCTCGTAGTCGTCCTCTCCGCCATATTCCCGTGCGGGCAGGAAGTGGGTCAGCACCTTGGAGCCGTCTATGCCCTTCCAGCTGAAGGTGTCGTAGGGAGACTTGTTGAACTCGCTCCAGCTCAGTTTGCTGGTCAGGAAGTAATCGATGCCGCTCTTTTTGAGTATCTGGGGCAGCGCGGCGCTGTAGCCGAACACGTCGGGCAGCCAGAGTATGCGGCTCCTTACGCCCAGTTCGTTCTCAAAAAACTCGTTGCCGTAAAGGAACTGCCTTACCAGGGCTTCGCCGCCGGACAGGTTGCAGTCCGCCTCGACCCACATGCCGCCCTCGGCTTCCCAGCGCCCCTCCCTGACGGCCTGCTGTATGCGGCCGAACAGCTCGGGCTGGTCTTCCTTAACAAACTGGTACAGCTGCGCCTGGGAGGACATGAACTTGAACTCGGGGTAATGCTGCATGAGCTTGAGCATGGTGGCAAAGGTGCGCACCGCCTTGTGACGGGTCTGGTATATGTCCCACAGCCACGCGACGTCGATATGGGTATGCCCGATGCACTCGGCGACGGACTCGGGCTCTATGTCCTTGAGTTTGTCGTAGTAATTTTCTTTAAGGTAATCCCGGGCCGCCTTTATCGAAGCGTGGAATTCCGGGGAGAAAGGCCGGCGCAGGTCCAGCAGATTGCAGGCGTCGGAGAGCGCCTTGAGGGTCAGCTCACGGTCTCTGGAATCGGTTTTTTCCAGCAGAGCCGCGCTGTGGGGCACGTCGATATCGTAATACAGCTGGCATACGTCATCCGCCCAGTCGGTAAGGAAGAAGCGCATGCGCGGCACCATCAGACCCGCGCCGTTGCGCTTGGTGTTGTGATACGCCTGTATGAAGATCTGGAAGCTCTCGCCGGGTTTGGCTTCATCCTGCAGTATAAGGCTCAGATGGCGGGTATCGAACGCCTGCTCGATGCGCCCGTTCACCCACACCACCATCTGGCTCATGGTGGCTTCCCAGCCGTCCATGCCCGTGTCCTCGCACAGCCGCGCCTGTCCGGTGAAGCCTTCGGGCACGGTCACGGTAAAGCGGAAATCGTACCAGTTCTCGCCTTCGGTTTTCGCCCAGTAATCCCCGTTTTGGAAGGGAACATACTCATTTTTGCCCCGGGGAGAGATCTCTATCCCCTCGACGTCGACGGTGTTGCGCACCCGGTATCCGGCCAAAACCGCCTTAAGCTTCCTGATACGCGCGTCCAGCTGATGCATTATCATGCCCGTTTCCTCCGTTTATTGTTTTTCCCAGTCTCCCGTAAACACCTTTACGCAGTCGCCCGTCATAAAGGCATGGTTCGTTTTTGCGTCGTATTCTATAAGCAGCCGCCCGCCGGGCAGGTCTATGTATGCCCTGTCCCCCACGAGCCCCAGCGCGCGGGCCGCTATCATTGTGGCGGTAGAGCCGCTGCCGCAGGCGAGGGTGGGACCGCTGCCCCGCTCCCAGATGCGCGCCTGTATCTCTTCCTTCCCGGTGACTCTGGCAAAGGACACATTCGCGTCCAGCGGGAAGACGCTGTGGGTCTCGGCCATGCGCCCGAGCCTTGCAAACTCCTCTCCTTCCGGGAATAAGTCGAACGTCACCGCGTGGGGATTGCCTATGTTCAGGCAGAAAAAGCTGAGCGTTTTGCCGCACAGCTCCAGCGTGACCCGGTTCGAGCTGCCCCGGACGGGTATTTTTGCCGGCTCAAAGCAGGGTTCGCCCATATCCACGCGGGCGGAGACCGCCTTGCCGCCTTCCACGTTCACCCATACCCGGCGCAGCCCGTTGCCGGTCATTATGTCCAGCTGTTCGCGGGGCGCTATGCAGCTGTCGTACAGGTATTTGGCCACACAGCGGATCCCGTTGCCGCACATCTCCCCTTCGGAGCCGTCCTTGTTGACTATGCGCATTCGCGCGTCGGCGCCTTCGCAGGGCTCGATGAGTATGAGCCCGTCCGAGCCTATCCCGTAGTGGGGACGGCTTATATCCACCGCGAGCTCGCTTGGGGGCAGGGGCAACGTCTCATGAAAGCGGTCCACGTACACATAGTCGTTGCCCGCGCCGTGCATCTTGGTAAATCTCATAATATCTCCGTTATTATACCTGTTTGGCTCCCGTCGGTCAAGTATTGCCAAATCCGCCCGCAGGGGCTATAATTTGGGCGGAGGCGGTAAAATGTATTCCTGCGAGGTCAACGGCGTAAAGATCGATATCCCCGTGAGCGACGGCCTGTTTTCCCCCCGTCACCCGGACAGGGGCACCCTTGCCATGCTCTCGCTCGCGCAGTTTGCCCCCGGCACCCGCTGCCTGGACCTGGGCTGCGGCTGCGGGCTGGTGGGCATCTACCTGGCTCTCACATTGGGGCAGGAAAACGTGGTCCTGTGCGACGTGGATCCCCTGGCGGTACAGGCTGCCCGGGAAAACCTGGCCGCGAACCGCTTAAGCTGCCCCGTGTACCTGTCCGACGCTCTGGACGGCGTGCCGGACCGCGCCTTCGGGCTGATCCTGTGCAATCCGCCTTACCAGAGCGACTTCGCAGTGGCCAAGAAGCTGATAGAAAAGAGCTTTAACCGGCTTGAGATCGGCGGCACGCTCATGCTGGTGACCAAGCGCCGCGACTGGTATCTGAACAAGCTTAAGGCTGTGTTCGGCGGCGCAAGGATCGCTGAAAAAGACGGGTATTTCGTGTTTACAGCTGTTAAACAGCGTCAAACCTACGCCAGCAAGCTCAAAAAGTAAGCCTGTCTGTTCAAAGCCTATCTGCTCAGGGCGGCCAGCCAGCCCTTCATCCTGACTATCAGTTCGGCATTGTCCTTTGTTTTTTCCATGAGCGATATGAGCTGCTCCGTGGCGTCGATATTGTTCGCGCCCGCCAGCATGCGGCGTATCTGCAGCGCGCCCGCGGCTTCCTGGGGCGTATAGAGCAGCTCGTCCCTGCGGGTGCCGGAGCGGTTGAGCTCTATGGCAGGGAAGACCCTGCGCTCGGACAGCTTCCTGTCCAGGTGCAGCTCCATGTTGCCCGTGCCCTTGAATTCTTCATAAATAATGTCGTCCATGCGGCTGCCCGTGTCCACCAGTGCGGTGGCGATTATGGTCAGGCTGCCGCCGTTTTCTATATTGCGGGCCGCGCCGAAGAACTTTTTGGGCTTGTACAGCGCTCCCGGGTCGAGACCGCCGGACAGGGACCTGCCCGTGGGCGGTATGACCAGGTTGTACGCCCGGGCAAGGCGCGTGATGGAGTCCAGCAGTATCACCACGTCCCTGCCAAGTTCCACCTGGCGCATGGCCTTTTCCAGCACCATTTCGCTCAAACGGGTATGGTTTTCGGGCGCTTCGTCGAAGGTGGAATACAGTACTTCACCGGTGGTGGAGCGCTGCATGTCGGTGACTTCCTCCGGACGCTCGTCTATAAGCAGCACTATCAGCTGCGTTTCCGGGTTGTTCTGGGTGATCGCGTTGGCGATCTTTTTGAGCAGTACGGTCTTGCCGGCTTTGGGCGGGGAAACTATGAGCCCCCTCTGCCCCTTTCCTATCGGTGCTACCAGGTCTATGGTGCGCAGCGCCAGGTCGGTATTGCCCAGCGGATTTTCCAGCCGCAGGCGGCGGTCCGGAAATACGGGGGTCAGGTCTTCGAAGCGGGGGCGGCGGCGCGCGGCGTCCGGGCTCGGGCCGTTCCGGGTGGACACGAATATCATGCCCTCGTAGCGGTCGGCGCCCCTCACCGGGCGGGTCTTGCCGGTGATATAGTCTCCGCTTCTCAGGTTGAAGCGGCGGATCTGCATCTGGGACAGGTACACGTCGCGGCTGCCGGGCAGGCAGTTGTCCGCCCTTAAAAAGCCGTAGCCGTCGGGCATGA
>JAEEGL012106751.1_pt1 | contig 56737 bp, 65 predicted proteins | sample 9134231 | NCBI WGS metagenome assembly JAEEGL01 (sample SAMN16246548, study PRJNA631951) | gut metagenome | biome: gut microbiome; feature: rumen; material: fiber-attached | host: Bos | place: Iran: Karaj | collected 2018-10
AGGTGACGATGCAGAATCAAGCAATAGCACCACATTGCCAATGTTTTCGTCAACATAATCAAGCAGCTCTTCGACTGTCATCATGTGGCTGGTCTGATGGTCACCTACCCATGCGTAATAGTCTGCAAAACTCTTGTAGATGCCAAAAACATTTGGTGCCGATGTGTTCGGATTCTCCAAGAACGGCACATCAGCTAAGATATAATTCTTTGCTCCACTAACCTCGACAAACCCAGCATTTACATCATACCTGTACAACTTGCCAGAACTGAAATCGACAAACAATTTAGTGCCTTCAACCTCAACGGCCTGACCTTGCATGTCATAGAACTGCCCATTGATTAGGTTGCCATACTGGATGAGAATATCTGTGGCTTTACTATTTTTACCACAATACTGGTTCAGCGCAACCAATGCATCATACACATTCTGCTTGAGAGCATCGTTGATGGTGACATTGCCTGCCACATCCTGCATGGTTTGCGAGTGCAAAACGGCAACACCTTGGTTGTTCAACGTGCTTTGTCCATCCCACTTCACATCCTTGACAACGCCAGCAGGCCCCTGCGGACCAGTCGCTCCAGTAGCTCCGGTGTCACCCTTGTCGCCTTTATCACCCTTATCACCCTTGTCGCCTTTGTCGCCTTTTGGGCCAGTAGCACCTGTTGCTCCAGTGGCACCCGTGCTGCCCGTGCTGCCGTTCTTGATTTGCCAGTGATGCACCGTGCCGTCCTTCTGCGTGATGGTAGCCAAATTGTAGCCGCCATCAGCCGTGCTCTGCTGGTAGGTGATGCTGGCAATGTTCTTCAGTTGCGACTCAACTGCTGCCTCCACAGCGGCATTAGCTTCGGTAATGATGGCATTGATATCGATCACCACCTCACCGCTCACAGCCTGGGTGTCGTCGCTGACATCATCCACCAGTTCAAGGTTGATGTTGCTCACGCTGAACGTGCGCTGCACCTTGTCCTCAAAGCCGTCGTTGGGTGATAGATCGATGTAGGTGCATTGCAGGGAGCCACAGCCAAGGCCGTGGTTCTTGATGAAGCATGTCAGCAGGGTGGCATCCTCGTCATCGGTCGCGCAATGCAGCAACTCTCCCTTGATGCGTCCGCAGTCGTAGTGGCGGGCATTGTTCTCAGTAAAAAACCGCAACAGGAAATCGTGCTGCGGTACGTTGACGGTCACGCCGCCCAGCGTCATGTGCATGTTCAGCACAATGTCGCTGCGGTAGTCTTTCATGCTGATGGTGATGGGTTCGCTCATATCATGTAGGGTTATTTGGGCATTTCTCTGAAATAAGCCAGGCGGGTCAGTTCGTCACGCGCCTGGATAAAGTCGCCAGTGTAAGCCTCGACAAGCTGAGGGGCGACGAGCTTCAGCCAGCGGGTGATGATGTGGGTCTCGACAACACGCTCTATCGCACCCTGCAATAGCACCGAGTTGTCGTTCTCATGCGACAAGGTCAAAGTCCAATTGTTAGGAGTGCTTTCAGCATTCCATGTGACCTTCTTCGCAATGACGCGGTCAAGCACCGTGCAGACAATGGTCATGCCTTCATCGGCCCAGTGCTTGAGCTGGTCGTTGTCCTCGTCAATGGCGCGCACCTTGTCGAACGCACCGGCCTTCAAGCCGATGTATTCACTCAAGCGCAACACCTCGCTCTTGACGGTGGAGTATGCTATGTTGATGGGCTCTGCCATTATGGTTCAATCGGAAGAGTTATGTCATTGAAATCTCTAATGCCAAACTCGACAAACGACGAAGTGGCTGTGTCAAACTTGTACAGTTTGTTGTTCTCCACATCATAGTATAGCGTTTTGGCACTCGGAGTCTCTGCCGTGCTCTTGAAGGTGTATTCGCCATTGCTTTCATCCTGGACAGCAAAGAAGCTACCAGCAACCATCTTTCCATTCACTTGCTGCAATACAGTGTTAAGAACTGCGCAAATGCGATACAAGATGTTGTCTAGGGTTCTAGGCTCTACATCATACAGCCATTGGAAATTGTCAGGCCAGTTGTCTGTGATTGTCCCAGCAACCGCCATACCACTGGCTGACCACACGATGGAATCATTGCCGCACACAAAACGAATTGCATACCCACCACCCACAGGACGGATGATCTCGGTCAAATGGTAGATCTTGGGGATGTCAATGTCGTCGCCGACAACTGCAAGGCGAACGTCATAGCACTTGCGCGCAGCTTCCACGGCCTGCTTCAGAGAAAAATTCGGGGTATACACACCACCGCTCAACTTCACGCTGACCACCAGCGACTGAAGAAGGCGGGAAGCGGTGTCCTTGTGCTCACGCTCAACCAGGTTGAACGGCGCTAGATTAATTTTTTCTGCCATGATTATTTATTTTTGTTGGTTGATTGTTCTTGAGCTTGCTCGTCAATTCCCATGAAACCGCGGGCGATGGACGAGTACATCTGTGCGGCCTGTAAGTTCTTGTAAGCTGTCTCGACTAGCGATGCAGTCTGATAAAGCAATGCCTCATAAAGGATGTCGGGGAAACCGATATATGGTTCTTCTAATTCTTGGTCGTTATCATCAAGCGTGACGACACTTGGGAGCATAATGTAGTACATTCTTGCTTGCCCATATTTACAACCATAGCACTCAAAAAAACCTTGAGCCATGTTGTAAAACACCATAGGTCGTTTCTCGTTTGGCCTGACACCAATGAATGCACTATTGGTAATTAAGTATTCTTCTGAGTCAGTCAATGAAAAAGACGAAAGATGTTTCTCCCAACTTTTCCCAACTATTGGGTCGCTGTCCTGTGTAGCCTGACTAGTTTCTCCATGAACAAAAATGTCGTATAAGCGCAAAAAATCGGCAGGCCTATTCACTGTCTGCGGCTCAGTGCTAGAGGTTGACTCTATAAAGTCGATGACATTCCCACTATTAAACAGCGACTTGTCTATGCGATGCAGCGGCACAACATCTAAAATCAGCCTTGCGGCATGAATGATCTTCTGCTTGATGATCTCGTCAAGCTCAAGGGTGTCATGGTTTGTCTCCAACACACCAGCCTCGACCTGGTTCTGGTCAAGGATGATGCGCACGTCCTTTACGATATCAGATATTTGCTGCTTATTATACATCGCTACTTCCAGTTCACAAATTCAACACCATGCTTGGCGGCAAGCGCGCGTATCTGCTCCTTGGTGTACACGCCACGCTTCTCGCCCTTGTTGCGCACAAGCCACTCAATGGCCTGCTTGGCATTCTTCACCTTGCGGGGCGATTCCTCGACAACGGGCACTGGCTCGTCCTCAACAATCTCCTTGTGGATGAGGTCTTGCTTAAAACCTGGCAATGCCTCGACACGCGCCATGATTGACTCGTCATTGGTCTTGAGGCGATAGGCCGAACCGACGTTCTCAAATGTCACTGCACCTTCGGGGGTGAGCAGGATAATTTCCTTGGGGCTGTAGTATACTACCATCGTTATCGCTTATTTGTTTCTATAAAAAATATGGGGCGAGGGCGTTTCGCATCCCCGCCCCATGTTGTCGGGCTATACCCGATTAGTTGCTGGTCTTGACAATGCGGGCGTGGTTCTTGGGCGACTTCAGCACCATAGCCGAAATCTCACGAAGAACGGTAGCCTTGCTGTCGCGGGTACCCTGTGCATCCAGGTCGATCGTGTTGCGACCGAAGGGCTCAAGGGTGTAACGCTCCAAGTAGTCGGCATCGATAATCAGACCATTCTCGTCCATGCTGTGAAGGTCGAACACCTCGTCAAGGATGAACTCAAACGAGCCGAACACGGTGCGGAACTCGGTAAATTCGAGATCCCACTTCTTGAACACGTTGGTGGTGTACTGGGCTGCAAACAACGACTTCTGCACATAGCTCAGCAGCTTGCTGCCGCACAGCACGATGCGCTTGTCGCTGCGACCTGCGGCGGGGCCAGTGAACATGGTGCGGGCCATGTCAATCAGGAAGTTCACGCCAACATCGGTAGATGCTGCATAGGTGAACTCCTTCTCGGCCATGTTCCAGATACCCTTAGTGGTCCACACGTTGCGCATGGTGTCGGGATCGACGAACTTCGACTTGCTACCAAACAGGAATGCACCTTCCATACCCAGACGCATGTCGGCAAGAACGGCCTCTTCCTGGTCGGCGAGAGTGATGTCAAAACGCTTGGCGGTCAGAGCGTCGATGGTCGACTGCTCGACTTGAGCCATAAACTTCTGGCAGTACTGCTCGTCGGTGGTGGGGAACACGGCATAGCCGGGTGCCTGGCTGTCAAGCTCGGCACAAGCCTTGGCGATGCGGATAAGCACGGTGTCCTTGGCGATAGTGGGCACTTGACCTACAAAGTTGCCAATCTTCTTTCCGTTGATGGCGATGACCGAAATCTTGGTGTTGCCGTCACGGTTCTTCACCCACAGCTTCAAGTCCTCGCCGCTCTGGGTAGTGCCATCTTCCTTATAGCCAGGGATGCCTTGGCAGATGATGATGTCACGACGGTTGAAAATACCAGGATTGGCGGGAACAAGCTCTGTCTCGGTGTAAGCAGAAGTTGCCGACTGAGCTACAGTATACGCAGTTGCAAGGGTAGTCTTGATGGGCAGATAATCAACCGTGCCATACTTGAACTCCATCGCCTTGATTTTGCTCTTGCGACGGCTACGACGGCTAATCTGGTCAAGAGGGGTACGGGCAATACGAATCTCAGTGATGAGCTTGTCATACTGGTCTTCGTACACTTCAGGAGCGGCAGCCTGACCGGTGGTCACACTTTGCTCGGGGAACACAGCGGGGTTACCGCCGTCAGTCGTGGTCTGGTTGGTGGGGTTGGTGACCTCAGCCTCGGGCACATTGTCAACATGCACTGGGTTGGCCATAGAAGCCATGGCGGCGGGACCGCCCACAACAACCGCGACAAGCATCATGAGCGTCTGCCCAATCAGCTTCAACAGTTCTTTGTTTTTCTTCATGTGGTTAAATAAATTGTTGGTGAATAATTGTTTCCTACTCGTCATCCCATACCGAACGGCCTAGACTACGCTGCGGACGCTGGACGCCGTTGCCTAGCGAGTTGCCACCACCGCCCTGAATGTTCATTGGGCTGGGACGCTCGCTGCGCAGCTTCTCGCGGATGCGCTGGTTGCGGCCAGCAGCCTCTCCCTCTGTGCGAGCTTGCTCCACGGCTGCGTCATAGGCGACACCCTTGATGAGCGTGCGCCACATGTCCTCGCTGATTTGGCCTTTCTCCATTCCCTCGCTTAGCGCGATGGCGGTCTTGAACGCATTGCTCACCTGCTCGTCGGTCAGCTGTTCCTCTTCGGCTATTTTTGCAAGCGCGTCTAGCGTGGGGCCGATGTTCTTCTCCGACTCTTCCTCGGCTTGCTGAAGGCTCAGCGCGTCAGCACTGTCCTGCGCAATCTTGTCGGCAAGTGCCTTGCGGTACTCGTCGTTGTCGGGATCGTTGACAAGGTCGCTGAATGCCTGGGCATAGTTCTCGATTAAGTACTCAAGGGGTTTGCCACCAGGCTTGGTCATCTCCAAGAATAGCTCGGCCATGCGAGGGTCGGCATCCAATGCCTCGCCAAACTTGACCTGCGCGTCTTCCAATTCATCGAGCCGTGACTTATCCTTGTCGTATTGGTCGTTTCGGTCGTTTAATGCACCGAAATACGCCTCCTCGTCATTCATGTCAATGTCGGGGTAGGCGGCAGCGAAGTTGTCCCTGAATTTCTGCTTGTTCGGGCCAAACTCCTGATTCTCAATGGTTAATTCTTTCTCATCTTCCATAGACTTGTCTATTTTTGGCAAATTTACCGACAACATAAAGCCTACACATTACAAAGTTGCCTAAACTTATTGCTAACTTTGCCTAACATGAAAAGGGATTTTGAGCAAGAAAGAGCAAGGGAATTGACCGAAGCATTCTTCCGTGTGTGGAAGAAGGGCATGACATCGGGCGAGGCAATGAGGCTGGCTGCGCTGCAACCATGCTCCAGGTTTTGGATAACGCCCGAATGCGTCAAGCTGCGGCTACGGTACTATGGCAAGCACAAGTACAGGCTGATGAGGGCGATGCTAGAAGAGATCAAGCTGCGGCTTGGCGGGAAGACCGACATCGAGTCAATCGAGCAGGTGGTCTACTCGCCTGCACCGCAATTCTATATCGCGGGCGACACGGCAAGGAAAATCATCCAGCGCGAGCTGAAACGCAGACGGCAATGCAAGCGGAACAACAAGCACTGAAAGCGGTGGGCATAGCCGTGCTGTCGGTGGCATGGTGGGGGCAGATGGCGGGAGTGAACCACTGTCGATTGCTCATGCACGCCAACTGGGCGCACCTTGCGCTCAACTGCTGGGCTCTTTGGGGACTATGGCGAAAACCTATGTGGGTGATGGTGCCGGCCGTATTCATTGGATGGGCAGGCATCGCTATCGACCACAACGCAATAGGCTTCTCCGCTGCATTGTTCGCGCTGATGGGGCTGCAATGGAACTTGTACGACTGCACAGCAAACCGCCTGCTTGTGGCTGCATTGCTACTTATATCGCTCATCATCCCGCAAATGGCGTTCATCGCCCACATCCTACCGTTCTGCATCGGGCTGGCGGCAGGATGCGTTTACCGATACATCAAACGATACTACAATGACATGGGATAGTGAGAAATATGACGTTGTAATCCCCGAAGTGGTGACCGACGGGGCATACGCAGACGTGCTGGCAAAGCGCATCGCCGAGGCCGACAAACACAGGGTGGAGTACTACGACGAGCCATTCGACCCAATCCGTGGAGTCAACGCGCCACCGCAACCCAGGTTTGAGTTTCACATCAAGGAACTGGACTGGCTACTCCCTGAGTCAATGCGCGACGAGGAAATCGTCAAGCAGCTGCAACAGCACGGGAGCATACGGAAGTTTTGCGCGCGGTATAACATACAGGGCAGCGAGGAAGCGGTGCTGTGGCGTCTGACCTATTGCCGATGCCAACATGACTTCTGCTTTTGGGCGGCGACATGCTGCACGGTAAAGGACAAACGCACGGGGCAAAATGTAAAGTTCGTGCTTAACTGGCCGCAGCGCAAGACGCTCACCGAACTGGAGCGGATGAGGCTTGCCGACAAGCCTATTCGCATGATTATCCTCAAGGCTCGCCAGTGGGGCGGCTCGACGCTGGTGCAGATGTATATGGCATGGATTCAGCTGATGCTCATCGAGGGGCGCAACTCGGCTATCGTGGCCCACCTCAACTCGGCATCGCTGAACATCCGTGCAATGTACATGCGCATGATCAAGCACTACCCACCGCAGATGCTGGGGCTTAAAGCCGATGATGTTATCGTGCTGTCGCCGTTCAACGCGTCACGCAACGACTACACCATCAAGAAGGGGCGCGACCAGGTGCGAAACATGATTATCTCCGTGGGTTCGATGCAGTCGCCCGACTCTATCCGTGGACAGGATATAGGATTGGTGCATTTTTCCGAGGTGGGTATCTGGAAGGCTACCGAGCAAAAGACACCCGAGGAGGTTATTCAGGGTACGCAGTCGTCGGTGTTGTCTATGCCGCTGACGATGGTGGTCATGGAGTCAACTGCCAAGGGCGAGAACAACCTGTTCCACCATGAATGGCTTGATGCCAAGAACAAGCAGTCCGACAAAGTCCCTATCTTCGTGGCATGGTACGAGATCGAGCAGTACAGGCTTCCGTTCGGCAGCGATGAAGAGCGGATTGCGTTCGCGGCAAGGCTGTTGCTGGAGCGAAACAACAGCTACACAAAGAACACACGCGGCGAGCCTGGCAACTATCTGTGGTGGCTGTGGCGGCAAGGTGCAACGCTTGAGGGAATACGGTGGTATATCGAACAGCGCAAGGCATATCGTGACCACGATTCAATGGCTTCCGAGTTCCCGAGCGACGACATTGAGGCATTCGCCACAAGCGGCACAGCGATCTTCGACCGCAATGCGGTGGACAAGCTGCGCGATGACTGCATGCCGCCAACTCATGTGGGCGATGTCCGTGCTTCAGCCGTCGACGGGAAGGACGCGCTTGTCGATGTGAAGTTCTTCAAGGAAACAAACGGCGAGCTGGCTATTTGGAAGATGCCCGACACATCATTCCGACACCGTGACCGCTATGTGGTGTCGGTCGATGTGGGTGGGCGCAGCGCAAAGGCCGACTGGTCAGTCATCGTGGTCATTGACCGATGGGGAAGAACCGAGGGAAAAGGCGACGAGATTGTGGCCCAGTGGTACGGGCACATGAGGCACGACAGGCTTGCATGGAAGATGGCGCAAATCGCCGCTTTCTACTGCGACGCACTGCTTGTAGTCGAGAGCAACACATTTGAGACGCGCAACTCTGATACCGAGGGCGAGCATAGCGCATACATCCTTGACCAAATCGGGCAGGTATACCGCAACCTATACACCCGTGAGACACCGCCCGAAAATGTGCGGCAAGGCAGACCGGGGCGCAAGTGGGGGTTCCAGACAAACGTGCGAACTAAGCCACTTATCATCGATAACCTTATCCGCATCGTCGAGGATCATGTGTACACCGAGCGTGACGAGGATGCGCTACACGAGTACCGTGTCTACCAGCGCGACCAAAACGGAGGTATGAACGCGGCAGAAGGAGAGCATGATGACCGCCTCATGGCACGAGCAATCGGCCTGTACATATCCGACAACATGCCAAAGCCAAGGATGGTTGACAAGAATATGTTCAACAAAATACGCAACAAGTTATCAAAACGCAAAAACAAGACTCCCAATGAAAGTGATTTCTAATCTCAAGCGATTCGTCAAGTATGTGACACTCACATGGATGCTGCATAAGGCATCACGAAAGGCCGACAACTTGCAAGAACGAACTGGCATCACGCACTATGTCATCAAGCAAGGGCGAGGCCTCAAGGTGGTCACGCGCAAGGATTATCGCATGCTGGTGAGCAAGGGCAAGGCAAGGTACGTCACAGCCGAGCAGATGTACCAGGGATGCTTCTACTGCACACGGTGGTACAACAAGAACAACCCTGTGCCGATGCGTGTCATCGAGCAGAAGCGCAAGAACTGGCTCGCCGCAAACGGGCTATAAAAGAGAGCCACCCTCACGGGCGACTCTCTTCACGACTTATGAAAAAGATTTACTCCTCCTTTCTGTGCGGCTATGGTTATCCGCACGTTTATTTCACCCAGTCGGTTTCGGAAAGGATTTTGCTGCGTTGTTCGTCAACACCATTGATCCATGCCTTGCCTTCGTCGGGATTGGTCAGAATGGAATCCTTGACAGCACCAAGGTCGGTGAAGAACTCGCTGATGGCGGCATAAGCGTCAAGCTCTTTCTTGTGAGCGTTGTAGTAGTCGGTAGCCTTCTGATCCTTCCACACCCACTTGCCCTTATTTGCGCCAGTCTTCTTGAGCTTGGCACCCATCTTACGAATGGCAGCGGCATAGTCCTCAAGTTGCGCCAGGCGGCCTTTCAGCTCGTTGTCGCCTTCCATTCCCTCTTTCGACTGGTACTGCTCATACGCCGCGTCTTTCTCGCTGCGGGGCTTGCGGTAAGTACCACCAGCATCCTTCGTGATTTTCTTCACAAGATGCTTCTTCACAAACGGGTCGGTGGTCTGCATCGCGTCATCAAGGCGAGCACCGTCATACAGGTCTAGGCGGGCATCCATCATCTTCTCGAAACGCTCCACATACTTGTCCTCAATCTCCGCATCATACTCGTCACTGGTGAGAGCATTCAAGGGACCTGCACCTTTGCGACGCTTGTAAGTCGCCCAGCGGCGGGCAAGCTCCTCAGCGGGCAACTTCTGCGCCTCGCCTGCGGTCATCTGCAACTCGTCGATGTAAGTCTGGTCAACGGCACTCTGAGGCACGTTCATCAGCCGCATGAACAGCAGCCCGAAGTCGCGCGCTGCACCATAGTCGTTGCCGAAGTAATCCATGATACCGACAATCGGGTCAACAATAGTCTTGGGATCAACACCCACACCCATCGAGACGAACATGCGGGCTAGGTCGTAGATGGCCTCGGCTTTCTTGCTGTCGATCTTCTGCCCTATCTGCTCAAAGCTCTCCGAGAACAAGTCCATGTCAATGCCGAAGTCACGGAACTTTTTCTTACCACGGGCATAGTCCAAACCAAACTCTGCGGCACTGCCGATGGTCTGACCGAACACTAGGCCTTCCATCCAACCGCTGAACAGGTGGACAGCGGCATGCAGCAAGCCTTCGTTCTCCTCATCTTCATCGCTACCGCCCGAGAGCTTGTATGGGAAGTACTGGCTACCCAAAGCCCACACGGCAGGAGCAATAGAACCGAACATGGCAGCCCAGGCGACACCACGAATGGTCTCACGGTTGGCCATGCGCTCGGCAACACGCTGGGCAACATCCGCGTCAATGCCCTCACGAATCATCTTCGTGCTGGCCTTGCGGATGGCTTCCTCACGCCATGTCTTGCTCAAACCATTCTTGATGGCGGTCAAGCCACCAACCAACTCGCGCTGGAAGCCCATCGAGGCGTTGCGGTACAGCGTGACCATTCTTGACCAGAACGTGCGGTCTTGCTGGATAGGCGACAAGAAGGTACCGATGCCTGACTGCTGCGTTTCGTTGACGCTGATAGCGGCATCTTGCAATGCCCGCTTGTTGGCTTCCTCGTCGCTGTAGCCCATGTCTTTGTATTGGCGCAACTTGGTCTCATAGATGGAGCGACCGCCTATGGCAACGGTCATGGCATCGACAGCGGCATTGCTGAAATAGCCAGCCCTGGCAAGCCCTTCTTTCGCCTTGTTGTACTTGTAGCCCGCGGCAGACGACTCAAGGTCGCTCTGCGTCAAGATCGGGTCACCAGCCACTCGGCCTTGCCAACGCTCGGCAAAGGTGGGGAGATTCTCAATAGCCCATTTCCAGGTGCCCATCGGATTGGCAATGTTCTTAATGATATCATCCCAACGTGCCTGGACTAGGTATACAGGAGAACTGAGCAACTGCTTGGCTGCCGTGTAGACACGCAGGGCGATGTTGGCCTGGGCCATCTTGCGGGTGGCGGCATTGACAATCTTTTCACCAGAACCAACCTCGGCAATGTAGTCGCCGGTGGTGATGGCGCAGCATTTCTCCAACGCATCCCAAATCTGCTTGCCGTCACCATAGCGAAGACTGCTCATGTTGTTAACCTTGGCACGGAAGTTCTTGTACGACAACAAGGTGTTCAAGTCGCGCGACAACTCGGCAAACGAGTTCCAGTGCTCCATCTCGCTCACATGCTCGGCGGTAGTCTGGAAGAAGTCGGTCGTGATGTCAAGGTCGGCATTGTTGCGCTTGCGCTCGATGATGCTGCCAGTGATGGTGGCGGGGCGAATCTTGCCGTTCTGCTGCGCAAGATTCACGGTCTCGTTGCGGGCAAGCTCGTTGGTGCGAATGGGGAAGTAGTTCTCGATGTTCGACATGTCTGCACCAAACATCCTGATGTGGGTTTGGTTCAACTCGCCGCGCATGCTGGGCAAGAACTCGTGAACCACCCAATCTGACAAATCAAGCAGCATCGGGTCTATCTCGCCACGGATGCGGTCAATGTCGGCCTCGGTGATACCCATAGAGCGCAGCTTCATGCGACCGTCGGTCTGGGCATCCATAGCCACGAGATAAGTGGCCTGACCTTGGCTGATAGGATAATCCTTGCCTTTGACATTGATGGTGAGGGTGGGCAACTTCTTGACCAGCGTGTATACATCATGCCAACTGTCAATCTTTTGTCCGTGAAGGCCACCAATGCGCTCGACGGCACTATCCATCTCGTCATACAATGCCTTGCGTTTCTTGAAGAAGGAGTCACGGGCATCGACAGCCTTGCGCACAAAGTTGAACAAGTTACCTTCGCCCTTGGGGAATTTCTCGCCAAAGTAGCGCATCAACTTGTCAAACGTGGCGAGCGGGTTGGTGAGGATTTGCAGACGATGCTTGATGTTGTCCATCCTGCGCTGGCCTCTTGTCTTGAGGCTCTTGGCATGCGGGTCTGCATCTACGCCCTCAAGGTCGCTGTTGGCCCAGTGCTGGATTTCTTCCTTGCGGCGGTTCTGTTCATCACGGAAGGCCTTGGCACGCTCTGCACTCTCGCTCTTGCTGTCGCCCAACTGGCCGTTCAACCTTGACCAGGCATCGACACGCTCGCAGCGCAGCTCACGCAGAGCATCCTCGCATGACCAAACAAACTGATGGTAGGCGGCGTCGCTCATGCCACCGTTCTTGTGGCGGGCCTTGGCATTCTCCATCTCTGCCTTGACGTTGGCTTCGTTAATCTCGTTCTGCTTGATCTCGTCAAAGTACTGGCGGGCAATGTACAGCCCACCCAATTCGTCGGCGGCATTGCCACGGACTACCTCGTCAGGGTCGTTGAGCTTCTGCTCGACTTCTACGATGCGGTCGTTGACGGCTTGCAGGTCTGAAAGTCCTAACGCCTCTTTCAGCGACTTGACCATACGCTGACCGTGATAGTCTAAACCGCCTTGCACGACAACACCACGGCTGTCCTGCTTCATGCCTTTCACCTTCAGCGACTGCTCAAACTCGCTCTTGCCTTTCTTCAACTGGTGTTTGAGCATGATGTCGATGAGCTTGTTGGCTTCCTTGGTCACGCCATCCTTGCCAGTAGCATCCTTGACCTTGGTGAGTATCTGCTTCACGGCAAAGTCGTCAAGCCCGCTCAACAGCCCAGCATCCATCATGGCCTTGGCCATGTCGGTAATGTCCTTGACGGTGTCCTTGTCATACTCGCGCTGACCGCGCATCACCTTGCTTAGTGCGGTGGCAAACTTCGAGTCGGTCATCTCGTCAAGGTCGGCAGTCGCTTTCACAAAGTCCTCGACGGCTTCCTTGCGCTGACGAGCCTGGCGATTCTTGTACTCCACCTCGCCTGTTAGCTGCTCGGTATCGTCCTTTATTCTGAAGCGAGGGCCACCATCGCCACCATCAGGTGCATCGTCGCCACCGTATGCGCGCAGCACAGTCCGTGCCGCCTGCTTCTCAAACTCACTGGCATTCGGGTCTTCCAACCTTCTCCGTGCATCAGCCACCGAAGGACGCTCCTCGGTATAATCCACCACATTCTCAGCGGCAATATTAACGACACCCATGTCTGCGCTTTCCTTGGCCGCCTTCTTCTCCAGCCGCTCAGCACGTTTTTGCTCCGTGTAAGCATTGCGGTTCTCGGCCTCCATCTTGTTGTGGGCGTTCCACAGCACGGCACGAAGGTCATCGTCACGCAGCGTAGGAACATAGTCCCAGATGCCGAGCTTCTTGCACAGGTTCTCAAAGCAATCACGCACGGTCTTGATGCCACGCTCCATCCAGTCAGCCATCGCCAACTTGTTGTCCTTGTAATGCTCAAAGCCCATCTGCTCGGCAAGGCGAGAGATATACTCCTGCGTAGCGGCACGATTGTCACCGTCATACTGCTCAGCGGCAATGCGCTCAATCTCTCCCTTGATATCCTTGTCCGAAGTGTTATACACGTTGTCAAGGAAGTTGTCGTAGTTCTCCTCGCCTACCAACTTGCGCAGGCCTTCTTTTGCCACGCCCTCGTGCCACAACGAAGCAAAAACGTCGCTGGTGTCAAACGCCCCATGGCGGGGGACGACTATCGTTATCTTGCCGGTCTCGGGGTCATACCAACTCTTGTCGTTCTCATGCCCAGCGGGAACGTCGGCCTCGTTGTCTATCAACTCCACGTCAAGACCCAGCTTCTTTGCGTATTCGGGCACTTGCTTATGGATATGGTTCAGCACACGCTCACGCCATTTCTCGTAGCGTTTAGAGCCTGGCTTGCCACGCCAGATGGTCAGCACCTGGTTGTCAGTCCAGTCAACCACGTCAAGCGTCTTGCCGTCGTCACTGGGAATGTACACATGTTCGGGGTCAGCGAAACGCATGGCACGAGCCGCCTCATCAATGTCATTCCATTTACCAGGCAATCCATCCACACGCACCTTCTTGTCATCCGTCTCACGCACATTCACCTTGTCACCAGCCTTCTTGTCCAGTTTCACTCGAAACAGCGGCTGACCCTGCTCGCCAGTAGCCTTCTCCTGCTTCACACCCTCAATGGCACGCTCAGCATTCGAGTAGAATGTAGGACGACGCTCATCATCCTTGATACGGAATTTTAGTTCATCACTATCTAATAGCGTGTTTTTTTGCAAGTTTGATTCGGCTGTGTCAATGGAATCCCTACCTTTAAACTTGTTATATAAATCATAACCAAACCTTGGAGCATTGAACTTTGCGCGGTTAAAAACTCCAAAGTTATCAAGTATCTTGTCAAAAGCCTTGCTCGCTTCTGCAAGAGCATTGCTGGGATTTGCAGAAACTTCAAAACCAAATAACTTCTTAATTGAATCTTTTATTGTTTCCCAATAAGAACGATGGTTATACTCAACCTTTTTGAGAGCATCACGGAACTCGGGGTTAGCAAGTTCTGCAACCATCTCATAAACATCTTTCAATCCATAAAAAGGTTTTCCTTTTGAATCTTTTAAACCAGCACCACTCACTTTCTCATAGATGTCCATAAGAGATTTGACGGCCTGTCTTTGTGATGGAGAAAGAAGTTGGCGTAATATCGGGTCTTCATAGAATATCAATGCTTGCGCCGATGCGTTGTGAATCATCTCATGAAGCAACGTGCGAGCTTTGTCTTGGTCACCACGGGCGCGAGTAAATGAGTCCCAATTATAGAATGTCATCTTGAGAATGCCCGATTGACCATGTGCATTGACTTTGGTATTATCTGAAAATCGGAAATCTATCTTTAAGGATTTCAACAAATCGTAAACCCTATCAAATACTTCTCCTACGGCCTTGTTTCGATTTAAGTCACGAAACATTCTGGCAACATTATCAATCGGAATGTCACCATTATCTTCTATGCCGTACTGTTCTTTTAACCTTGCTTTCTCACTGTCTCGCCACGAAAGTTCTTCTCTAATTTTTTCGGCGCGGTTGTGCAGTTCGGTTAATCTACGAATATCGTGTTCATTATCTCTATCTGTCTGCGGAATATTCTCCACAGAATTCTCAATACCAGATTCTTTGGTGGTGTTTTCACCGAATTTGGTATCATCCTCGTTTCGTGGTCGTCTATCAGATAATCCTCGTAGTTCTCGCTCGATTCGTTGTAACTCGTCTTCAAGTCCTTCTCTGTTTGTTCCATCATTCCGTGTGTAAGATTTGCGCGTTCTGCGGTGCAAAGGTACATCTTTTTCTTGGACCATGAAACTTTCATCAAGCATATTTACTTTCTCTGCATTCTCACGCAAGTTCTTGTAACTTTGGCGCAACAAGTGCTCAAGGTCGGTCTTGGTGACGTCACTGATGTCAAAGCCCCAACCACGCAATGTGTCTAGCACATACTTGGCAATGTTGTTCCACGCCTCGGCAAACTTGTTGTCGACGCGGGTGCCCTCAAGATTGTTGGCTATCCACTCGTCAGCCATGCGGCGATGATGCTCAACCTCGGTCTCGTTCTCCTTGCCACCGATGTAATGAGAGTATTCATCTTTCGCCTCTATGCTCATGCTGGCATAGACGGCATCGAGCAGGTCATTATACGCAGCCTCGCCCAGCAAGCCCTTGATGCCCTTGTGCGACACAACCTCATGAACCATCGTCTTGTCAACGTCACGCCTGTCGGTAACATCGGGCATAAAGATATATACCTTCCCTTTGTCATACCAACCAGGGGTGCGCTGACCATTGGCATGAGCCTGTTCAACCATTCTGCGGGTATAGGCATCTTGTATTTCATCAATACCATGAAGCACAACGACACCATCACCACCAATCTTACGCGTCCATTTCTTGACACACTCAATCAGCGGAGTACGACGCTTGCGTTCAGCGTCGGGTAGTTGTCGCCAACGCAAGGCACTGCGGGCGGCTTGACGCTCAAACTCGCTGCGGTTGGGGTCGTTGGCAATCTGCTGCAACTCGGCAAGGCTGTCTGCCGTCTCTTCGTTGGCGGCATTCTCGGCGGCTTGGGCATCATGGCGCGAAGCCATGTCACGCTCTTGCTGCTCCATGTCAGCCTCGGCCTCGGCGGCATCCTTGTAGCCCATCTGACCGGCATCCCAGTCTGCCTGCTCGTCAGCCATTGAACGGTGGTTCTTGGCAAAGTCACGAACCATGTCCATCGGACGCGGGAAATCACCGACAACCGACAGCACCTCATCAAGAATCTCCATCGTGTCATAGCGGTCGCTCCACTCCTGCGGCATGCTCTCCCAAATGCTGTGGGCAACCTCTTCGGGGGTCATGCCGTTCTTCTCGTCAAGCCAACCGAAGAAACCGCGACGCTCTTTCTCCGAATCTTCCAATCCCAGGTGACCGCCCAATCCGCTGGTGCGACCACCGCTGCGCTCATAGTTCGTGCCTTTCCACTTGAACTTCATGCCGTAGAGCTGGCGCATCACATAGTCACGCAAGCTCCCACTATCGCCTGGGTCGGTGGCAAAGAACACCTCGCGCGCCTGACGGTCATCAAGTTCGCTCTTGCCGTTGGTGCGCTGGTTCTCATCGTGCATCCGCTTGACCTCTTTCCATTTCTCCACACGGTCAGCGGCAGCGTCACGGCGACGCTCCCATGCGTTCAACGCACTGGTGGTGCGGTTCTTCCCTTTCGGTTCTTGCTTCTCGATGGATGCAAGGCGGGCCTGCGCATCTTTCAGACGCTTCTCGATGTCGGCACTTAGGGTGCCACGCTGCTCGCGGTTCTCGCGATCGTTCAGATGGTTGAATATCTGCTCGGCACTGGCCTTGTCATAGTCTGGCGACATCCTGCCACCACCCTTGTTCTCCATCGGCATGTAGTAGGGGTCAGCTGCCTGCGCCCTCTTCCTGGCGGCTTCCTCGGCATTGCGACGCTGCTCCTCTGCAGTCGTCTGTTCGGTGGCCTCGACTTCGGGTTTAGCCTCAGGTGTCGGTTCTACAGTAGCCGTAGTCTCAGGAGCTGCCTCGGTTGGTTTGGCCGATGGCTCTTGCTCCGTCGGTTGCACGGGCTGCTCTGCCGTCGGCTCTTGCTCGACTGGAGTCTCAACTGGAGTCTCAACAGGAGCTTCCGTTGGCTGCTTGGGTTGCCCAACTGGTGGTTGCTCAACTTCTGCTTTTGGATCTACTAGCTTATCACGCTCGGCCCAGTACTCCCAGTATTGCTGGTCGGGTTTCACGTCGGTCTTGCCCTCGGCATAGTCATGCGCTTGCTTGCGGCTTTCTTCGGCAACCTCAAGATAGGTAGGAAGATCTTCCTCGGTGAGGCCGCCAAAGTCCTTTGGCCACAACTGCTCAATGTCATGCGTGTCAACAGCCTTGCCGCCAGCAAGGTTCTCTGCCTCAACAATGGGCAACTCACTGGCACCAACCTCTAACGGCTCGCTCTCACCCTCTACAACAGGCTCACCACCAGTAGGCGGCGTATCGGTAGGTGTGTCATCCGTCGGCGTATTGTCAGTTGGTTTACCCTTTTTCTTTAATGGGAAATCCATCTTGTCTATAGTGCCGTCTCCATACTTAACGACTAAGGTAACTATAGCATCCTGAGTTCTGTAAATTTGTTTATCATCATAGACCACGTCGGGTAATTCTGTACGCTCATGCTCAACTAATTTGTTCACACCAAGCACAGAAACTTCTGGATTGTCCTCAAAAAAAAGTGCGCTATCCCCACTAATCTCATACCCCTCTGGGATTGAACCAGGCATATAGGCTAAAGGATTTGAAGCTTCACCATTTTCAGTTAACCCAACAACTTCTGTAACTTTATGCCCGTTATTATTTGTATATGTTTTGGTGACTGAACCGACTACCTTTCCCGACTTTGTTTTTCTCAAGCCAAATGGTTCTCCATATTCAATACCTTCCTTTTTCGGAGTATCCAAATGTAGCGTGTTCTCTCCTTCTGTTTGCGAGACAACCTCACCATTCGGTTCTACCTCAGGCATCCGAGGGCCATTTTTCAAGACCTTCGGGATGCCCTCTTTGCGCCCAGGCTTCTCGCTAGACTTCGGCCTTGCCAACTGTCTCTCCTTTGACTCCACACCAACAGCATTACCATCAGTAGCAGCATCTATAGCAATAGGATCGCTTTCTTGGTCATTAGTGATGTCGTCAGTCAGTTTCTTGATGCGGGTGTTCTCGCTGTCTAGCCATGCGTCATATTCACGCAACGCTGCCGACTCTTGCTCGGTACGGTCACTACGGAACTTGTTGATGGCGGCATTGATGTCTACACCATACTTCTCATTAAGCTCAGCGATCTTACTCTTGGTCGGGTCTTGGACAACGCCAGCATCGGCAAGCAACTTGTTGACACCCTCAAACACAGCGCGCTCGTTCTCTCCCAGTTCCTTGCCACGGCCTTTCTGAATCTTCTGCGAGGCATCGCTCCACAACTTGACAGCAGCGGAAATGTCCATTCCGTTCTCATCAGCATATTGCTTGATGAGTTTCATTTCTTGATTGCCCTGATATACCGAGTAAACGTCATGCTCTTTCTTGGCAAAGTTGTTGTGGTCAATCTCACGGTTAACGGCTGCGATAGCGGCATTGCGGGCTTCAGTACCCTTGACAACTACCGAACTGCGCACCGCACGGTCATCCTTGTCAACAGCGGTGATGCGATAACTGCCATCACCCAGGTTATCTATCTTCTTGTCAACGACAGCAGGAGGTAGTTCTATCTTACCGTCAAGCACATAGTCCGCCATGCGAACAAGCTCCCAAGGGATATTCTTGTCTGCACGCATCTGTTTCAGCTCTTGTTCAACCACGTCTACCTGATGGGGAAGTAAAGGACGGCCTTTCAAAGCAGAAGCGACACTTCCATAACCAGCATCGGTCAACGACTTGAACTCATCGTCATTGATGCTGTGGACGGTCATTATCTTGCCATAGTTCTTGCGACCATAGTAACGGTCTTGTACATCTTTTAGCCACTGGTCGCCGTGCATGAAGCGACTTCCCAACACCATACCGACATTAGCACCAATATTGGCAGGCTTGAAAGCGTCCTTCCCTGCTTCAAGATAACCGATGGCAGTGAACGCACCGACCTCAGCACCAAACTTGGCAGCCTCACCGGCATACACTTTCCAGCCAATAGCATTGCGGAACGCACCTTCCACAAGACCACCTACAGCACCAAAAGCGGCACCTTTCTTGGCACCGCTCTTGAAGGCGGCTTTCAACTTGCTCCAGTCATACTCGCCTGTGGTCAACTGGTCTACAAAAGCATTTTGGAACTCAAAAGTACCAAAGTTCATCGAACCACCTAGTACACCCATGGCGTACTTGACGAGCGCATTCTCTGCGACGCTCCTGGCACCAGCGGCAGTACCACCACCCAGGATGCGCAGGCCAACACCTGTGGCAATTTGTGCGGCCTTGCCTGGAGCCCAAAATGCGCCAAATAGAGCGCCATCCATCAGGAATACGCCCGTGTTTGAGAATATCTGTGCGGTGGAGTTCCAGAAACCATCGCTGTTTACTGCCTCGTATTGCTGCAAGGCTTGATTGTGCAAAGTGATTAGATTCGGCTGTTTGTTCAGACTAGGCTGCTCGTAACGGGCCTGCATACTGGCGGCAGCCTGTACCAAACGTGCGGCGAAATTCTGCGTCAATAGTTTGTCTAATACATAGGTGACATTATCGTCAGGGCGCAGATCTTTCGTCACTTTCGCCATAAAGCGGTTGTATATCCAGTTATAGCTCTCCTCATTGGCCTGCTCGGGCTGGATGTCCCAACGCTTCGAACGAGCAAGCACATAGCCTAGATAGTTGTCATTGCCAAACATCTGCATGGCCTCTTCAATGCAGGCAGCGGGATCGGCAGCCTTCAACATCTCAACGGTCAGTTCATAAGCACGGCCAGCAGCGGCCAAGTTGTCATCGGCATACCAAGGTACTGGATGCGTCTTGTCAAAGTTAGCCCTAAACTCAGCCATGCGCTTTTTCATAATTTCTACAGCAAGGTCAGGGATGGCATAAACAGGGTTCTCCACCCAGCCTCTCTCGTTACGCTTGGGGTCGGTCTCGTAACCAGCAGAACCTGCGTTGTATGCATCGGCAATTTTGCGAAGCTCGGAAGCCTTGCTCTCCCCTGCTACACTTGCATAGGACTCTAGCCAGTTGTTGACAAAATACTCGCCATCATAGCGGTGGGCATGTCCACCTTTCTCGCGGGCTGATATTTCATTGGCGTAAGCAGCGGCAACAACAGCACGCTCCTCATCGCTCTTGGTGCTGTCGTTGACGGCAAACACCATTTGTTGATAAAGGTCATCTTTCTTCTCGTCCTTGATATTGTCGACGGTCTCGTTGTAGAGTTTGCCATTGTCCGCCTCCATACCTCTCTGATAGGCGGTCTTCCCGTTCTCAGTCTTTTGCGTAGTCAACCTCTCAAACTCACTGTTGGTGTGGTCTACTATCTCTTTGTTCAGATTATTTTGCTTTGCAGCCTGAGCGTTGGCGGCTTGCTGGGCAGCCTTCAACTCGTCGTTGTGTTTCTGTGAGGCAATGTCAGCACGGCGGTTGATTTCATTGACACAAGCATTGAAATTGTCAATGGCTTTCTTCTGCTCAATAGGGTCTTCAATAGACATAATATTGGCAACGGACGTGTCAAGAGCTTCTTTTGTAGGTGTGTCGCCAATGCCAATACTGGCAAACAGCTCGGCATCGGTCATGGCAGTGTAGTCAACCGCAGGAGCCACGTCGGGTTGGGGAGTTGCATCAGGGGCGGCGGTCACCTCTGCGCTGGTGTCCACAGCATCGGGTGTCTCAACAACATCTGTGTTCGGCGCAACATCAACAGGCGGCACGTCTTGCTTTTCTTCTGGGGTCACCTCGACTGCGGGCGGGGTCTCAACCTTCGGCACATCCGTCGGCACTTGCGTCTGAATGTCTTGCTGGGCGGGCGGCTGCACCTCTTGCTGCGGTTGCTCCACTTGCTGCTGGCTTCTCTGAATGCTCTGCTTGAACAGGTCAAAGTCACCGTAGCCGTCCTGCCCACCTACGGCATCCCAGGCTACTCTCATGTTGTCCTCGTTGTCTATGTCACGGTCAAACTCCTCCCAGCTGCCCACGTTCCAGTTCTGGCTCAGCTGGTCATATAACTTCCTGCGGTTCTCGTCCATTATTGTAGGTTATTTCTTTTTCACGTTAAACATTTCGTCCAACAATTTATCTATATTACCCTGGCTGTCACCACCACGAGCGTTCTTGCCGCGCAAGGTAAGCAGCTTCAGCATGTCCATGTAGTACCTGAACTTTTGGGCATCGGGCTTCATCGAAGCGAAAATCATCTTGAACTCCTCGGGGTCAAAGCACTCCTGGAGCATTTCCCACACATCCTGCTTGAGCTTCTTGTCAGTAGCCATAATACCACCTCCCCTTGGTCCTGCCGACGGTCGTACGGGTGTTTATCTCTACCTTCAAGCGACGGATGGCTTGCTCGGCCTGCATCTCGCTGATGCTGGAGTCCTGCTTGGTCAATATCTCCCACTCGGCACGCATCTTGCAGGTGATGTACCTGCGAACCAAACGAGGGATATTGACGACAAGGCTGGCGTAGGTGTTGTCAGGAAACCACAACACCACCTCGTAGTCAGCGCACCACTCGGTGTCATACACCTCAACCTCGTTGCTGTCGTCCGTGCCACGACCGTCACCACAGCCACACTTGTAGCCGCAGCAGTCGTCGTCACAACCGCAACCGCACTGGCCGTCAACAGTATATGCCGACATGACTTGCAACACCTCAGCCCATGCGGTGTCGGCGGCAGACTTCAACAAGGCATCGTGACCCGGGTCGGTGGCACCCTGAACAAAATGCCTGGCCTTGCTGTTGTCGTCACCGATGTTCTCACCGATGGTGTAGCTCCACTTAGCCGCCTCACTCATCAGGTCGGCATGACTCACTTTCAATTCTATCTTCCTCATACTGATAACGGACAACTGACAACTGAAAACTAACTCACACCAGCATCTTTCTTGGCTTGCTCACGCACACGCACCTGTGCGTCATGCGGGGATAAAATGTCGTAACGCATCAGACGCTGCGCTTGCTCGACAGCCTCACCGTCAACACCCTCAGGAGTCATGCCCTGCAACGCTTGCTGGGTGTTGCCCATCTGAGGTGCTGGCATCTGCTGACCTTGCTGCTGGGCCATCGCCTGCTGCTCCATAGCGGCTTGCTCGTCGGCCTCGACACTCTCAAGAAGCGCGTCGGAGAACGGCCAGTTGCCGAACTTGAGCAGTTGCTTGATGTTGATGGCTCCCAACTGGAACATGGTCATGAGCATCTCGTTGATGCGGGAACGCTCCAACGGGGTGTCGGCCATCTCGCTGATGACCAAATCAAACTGGGTGTCGCCCCAATAGGTAAGCTCCTCAGGCAAGATGTTCATGTCGCCAGCGATGAGCAAGACTCTCTCTGGGTCGTAGAACTGGTTGATGTTGCTCACCTTCTTCTCGCTGGCACGCAATATCAGGTCACCGAAGCTCTCAAGGTAGTCGAGGATGCGGATAGAAGCGTTCTGCGTCTGCTGGGCATACAAGGTTGCGGACTGACCAGCAAAGCCGGGCTTGCCCTGCAACGCACCATGCACACCGCTGATGTCCTCCATCAACGACATCTGCATCTGTATCATCTCGGTCGTGCCGATGTTCACAAGCTTGTTGACGTACTGCTCGGGCTTCATGCCGCTCATGCGCCCCTTGAGGTCATCGACGAACAACAAGGCATCGGGCTTTTTCCAGTCACGCTCGATATCCTCTGGGGTCATGCCGTCGGGGATAAGGCTCATAGGATACATCAGCACACCCTTGGCGGCACTGCGAATCAACTTGTCGTTCAAGCTAATCATGCGGTTGATGTACCGCTGCTGGTCGATTAGGTCGCCCACAAACGAATGTATATCGCCGTTGTTCAGCGGATAGAGCTTCAAGCTGTAGGGATGGCTCTTGTGGTCGTAAGGGGTCTCTCCCTCGTCAAGAACGTCACCCAGCGGGCTGAGGAAACGGTAGTACCAGTACTCGTCGACAAACCACTCAAGCTCAATCTTGGGAACGTCGTCCTCGCTGTAGCCCTGAGCGACATAATCCAACACACGCTGACGGTTTATCTCGTCGTAGTAGGCCTTGTCCTTTATCTCGCATTTCCAGAATCCTCCGTTCTCGGTGTCCCACACATGGTAGCGGGGCTTGGCCTCCTTGCGCCATATCTCGATGACACGACACATCTGCCACTGGCTGGGAACGAAGAAGTCAAGGTTCTCCAACTTGTGGTAGTCCTCACGCTGCGCCGCCCACTGGCCGTACCAGTTCTTGAAGTGCTCAACGTCACGGCAATGAGAGTAGATGGCACGCAGCTTGGTGACATCGCCAGGACTGTGGACAAATGTGCCGCAAAGCTCGGTGAAGTCAAGGTCGTGAATCTCACCAACGATACTGGTGTCCCACATTCTCGCATCACAGGCGTCGGGGTTCCAGAACATCCTGTTGACATCAGGAACATAGCTCCATGCATCATTCTTCTGCGCCTCACGATTCCAACCGTATGTCTCTTTCTCGGCAGCAACACCGCCAATGAGGAAGTCCTCAAAGCAACGCACGTCAATCTCTTTCTTGTAGTTGTTGCGCCAGTTGGTGTCGAGCAACACGTTCATCAGGTCGCTGAGCTTCTGCTCCCTGCGGTCATTGGCCGACACACCGGGCTTCTTGTTCTGGTTGCGGTACACACCCAGCACGCTCACGACGTGGCTGCGGATGAGGTTGTTGGTCAACGGAACATTACCGTCGTCGGCAATCTGCTCGCGCTCGGTAGTGCAGCAACCGTTGGTGAGCTTGACCTCATCACTCCACTGGTCTCCGTAGACGTACCTGTAACAACGAGCGCGGTTCTCACGCATCGTAGCCAACGAGTCCCAGCATGACCTCGCCTCCATCAGAACATCCCAATTCATGTTCAACGAATTGGCATCCTGAACGCGCTGCTCACGCACGGTGTCGATACTGCCTGAAATACCAGACAAGTGATTCGCACCAGGCGTGAGACGTATCTTGCTTTTTTGTTTTTCTATCATGACTCACCCTCCTTTTTCTTTATCGTGTTCCCGTAACCAGAACTGGAAGAAGAACTGCTGCTGGAAGTCTTGCTGGCTGATGGGGTCTGCTTGGTTAATCTGCTTTGCCTACCACGCTCCTGCGCCGCGGCAATGCTGCCTGCGGTGCGCTGGCCTATCTCGCTGCTGCGGTAACGGTGGTTGTTCAGATAGTTCACCTGGCGGTCATGCTGAACCTGCACCTGGTGGCGGTCACGACCGCGCTGCGCCTCGTCATTCTTCCATCCCTGCAACTCTGTGTTGTACTGCGCCAACAAAGCCTTGTTCTTCTCACTGATGTTGTGCTTGCGGGCATCCTCGGCAGCTTTCCACAACGCACGGTTGTATTCGTTCTGCTCCTTGGTCAACGCCTGGTCACGAGTGACGGCCCTCTCCAAATCCTTCGCGTACTGTGCCTCACGCTTCAACGCCAACGCGTCCTCGGTGGCATGACGCTTGCTCACGCCCGCACTGATACTGCTGAGCTTGGCACTGTTGGCACCACGGGCTACACCCCACATGTTGGCGGCCACCTGCAACAGGTCACCCAAAGCGGCGACCAACTTCTCGGCACGACGAGCCTTCGCCCTCTTGGCCTTGCTGGCGGGATCGTCACCTGCCGCCTTCATGCGCTCCTGCATGATGGAGTACGCGGCACGGTAACTGCTGTCAATGCTCTTCAACTTGGGAGGCGCACTGGGAACAAACGCGTCCAGCTTCGGCAACTTGGGCATCACTTTGTGGGGATGCTCGTAGTCGAACACTATCAACTTGTCTTCCTCAGTACCTATGCCACCCTTGGCGACATCGTCCTTGATGCGCTTCAACGCAGCATTGTAGTCTTCCTCGCTCACCTCGCTGGGAGCTGTGTTGACCGATGTCTCCGTCTTGACCTCAGTGGCGGCAGGTACAACTGATTGACCACCATTATCCTGACCACCATTTGAGGCCGTCGGCGATTGACCACCATTGTCCGCACCTGTGTTGCTGCTCTCAGGATTCAGCTCCTTCTCGCCCTGCAACTGGACAACATTGAGGGTGTTACTCTTCCCTGCCTCGATGTCCTTCTTCTCCGCCTCTTGCTCCGCAGGAGACAACGGAGAGGGGGTAGCACCAGCATTCTGGACAGCCGCCTTCTGCTCGTCAGTCAGCTCCTGACCCACGCTCGCGGCAGCATCTGCATCACGGCGAGCCTTCGTGGGATAAGCGGCAGGCCTGTCCTCACGGCGAGGTATCGTGACCTTCTTCTCGGCACTGGCAGTACTACCGTCCACTGATTGACCACCATTCGAGGACTCAACAGGCTTCCAACCATTCCAACCAACTAGGTTGGGCTTCACATTGGCAACGGGCTGAGGCTGCGTCTCTTCCTCCATCGTCTTCACTCCCTCAGTCACCACCTTGGCATGACCACCACCCGTGGGATCAACACCAGGCTGAGTCATGAACCCCTGGCCACCCTCACCAACATAGTTGCCGTCTACATCAAACAAACTCTTGCTCATGACTACATAATTGATTTCATCCTATTGAAGTACTCGTCAGCCCAATCCTCACGCTCCTTGTACGGATCAGGAGCAGTCACTACCTTTGTGCCAGGCTTGACAATAGTCAACTTAGGCGCTTTCCAACCAACCTGGCTAGCCGTCGTGCCACCACTGGCAGCAGACTCACCAGAAGCGTCAACCTTCTGACCGCCACCACGAGCACCATCAACAGCACCACCTATCTGACTCGCAACAGCACTCGCAGTACTGAAAGCGTTCGCCAACTGAGCCTGATGCTGAGCACTGGCATTCAAATCCATGTTGTCCAACTGCGCCTCACGCTGACGATACTGGCCCTCTATCCTGTCACGACGAGCCTCCTGGTTGGCATCCAAACGACCCAACAAGTCACCCATCGCCTTGCCACTCTCCGCCGACTCGGCAGCCTGCAAAGCAGTAGTGCCACCCATGACGGCACCTTTACCACGAGCACTAGCCTGACGAGCACGGTTGGCCTCCAACATACGCTCACGCATGCGCTGACCAACCGCCGTCTCACGACCCTCCTCGTTGTAACGACGGTCATACCACAAACGATTCTCGTTGCGCATACGACGACGAGCAGCAGCCTGACGAGCTGACTCCTTCGCACCCAACACGCCGTTGGCAATGCCAGACCCCAACGCGGCTACAGCCCCTATTATCGCTCCTATCATAACTTCACTATTTTTCTATTTAGCCGCAAATTTATATACTCATATAAGACAATAACTTCCAAAGTTGCCTAAACAAGACTGATGCAGAAACTACTAAGCATGCTTTATGGTACCTAATAAGTTGCCAAATTTAGACAACTTCATAACAACGCACGGATAAAATAGAAAACTAGAAAAAATGTTCGCGTAAATAGGGCTAGAGACGACGCCCCGCACAACGCGCATGGAGAGTCCTCAGGAGTCCCTTGCCCATGCCCTGCCCCCACGCGCCCGCATGCCTGCCCCGGCGCGCGCCCCACGCCACGCGCGAACCGTCCCCCAGTGTCAGCCCCACCACCACCGGCACACCTACCCAGGCAGCCACCATACACACACCCGCCGAACCACACAAAAGACGAGATCCGCACCCACATAAAGCACTGGTTCTAATTGGTTGTTAGCTGAATAGGCTATAAATCTATCATTGATACCCAGGTATTTAGCAGATTGTTTCGGAAAATTTCACCGAATTTGCCACGACTAGCCCCGATTTTACCCCAAAATCGCACCCCAGAACCCCGCCCCGCCATCGACCCCAGGCCCCCAAAATTGGGAGAGAGGGGGTTAACCGCAACACGGGGGAGAGAGGGCAACGGGGCAACGGTTGGTAGATAGCAAACAGTGCCGTTTCTCACATGTGCCAGTTTTTTGCACACCCCCACCTAACTAGCCAACACGCGCCCACGCAATGTTTTTTTCTTTTTATATTTTCTTTTTTTCTTTATTCTTTATACTTTTTCTTTTGGTTCTTTTCTTTTTCTTTTTTCTTGTTTCTTTTTGTCTTTAATTTTGTCGATGGAAAGGCCTATTTTTACCGATGGAAAGGCCAAAAAAGGCAAATGGGGGCCACTTAACACACTGGTTATTAGATATTTAAAAACGCCCCATTTGTCAAAATCGGCAAATGGAGAGTGCAAAAACGGCCAATCGATAGTGCAAAATTGGCGAATCGATGCAGCAAAAGTGCCCAACCTATCATTAATTGTAAACGATTGTTAAATTTTCCCTATATATAAAAAGGTTCGTAAAGTGTTAAATTTTCGTTAAGAAACAACACTTTTTGAACTAAAAATTTGGAGCATTAAATTATTGGTTGTAATTTTGCCATCGAAAGAACAACCAAACAATTTTGAGCCGACGAGCGGAACGGCATATAACACCGCAAGAAGATTATGAAGACAAAAAATTTATTTGGAGAGTTAGAGAGTGTAAAGAGCGCCAGCCGTGTTAACGACCCCTACCAGGCGATCACCAACAAAATTATAGAGGCGATGCAGCAAGGTATTATACCGTGGCAGCGTCCCTGGAGCGGCGGCAACGGAGTAGGTTATGTCAGCCACAGCACAGGCCGCAGTTACTCATTCTTGAACGCCATGTTGTTAATGATCGCTGGCAAGGAGCCAGGCGAGTTTATCACCTTCAAGCAATGCAAGGAGGCAGGCGGCCACGTCAAGAAGGGAGCGAAGAGTACTACAATCTACTTTTGGAAAAGGCTGCATTTTGTCGAGGACAAGAAAGACGAGAACGGAAACACGATCCTAGACGAGAACGGCGACCCCGAGAAGATTGAGAAGAACCCAATTTGCCTGAAAGGTTACCAGGTTTTTGCCCTAAGCGACACGGAAGGAGTTAACCCCAAGTACGTTACAAGCCCCGAGGACAGCGACGACACGGCCCCCGACCCCGTCAAGGCAGCCGAGGACATTGTAAACGCCTATTATCAAGAACCAGGCGCGCCCGCGTTGAAAGTAGTACCCAGCGACCGCGCATTTTACTCGCCCACGAGCGACAGTGTCACAGTCCCAGAGCGTAAGCAGTACAAAGAAATTGCCGAGTACTACAGCACGCTGTTTCACGAGACCATTCACAGCACAGGCCACAAGTCAAGGTTAGACCGCTTCAAAACTGGAGCCGCTGCGGCTTTTGGAAGCAACGACTATAGCCGTGAGGAGCTTGTTGCCGAAATTGGATCGGCATACCTAGTCAACCGCAGCGGCATTGATTGTCAGAAGGCATTTAACAACTCAGTCGCATACCTGCAAGGTTGGATAAGGCACCTGGCAGACAAGCCCCGCGAGTTTGCCACAGCGGCAGCCCAGGCAGAGAAGGCAGCGAAGTACATTTTAGGAGAGAGCAAGTAACAACAATTCGTGGGGCTGGTGAGAGCAGCCCCCGACAAACAACCCCAAACACTAACCACTAAAATTTTACGACTATGACAAAGAAAAGGTCTTTGAAACTTTGTGAAGATTGTTTTATCACAAAGCAAGAATATATGCAAAAAGTAACTGAGTTACTTGAATCTGGTGTAATAGATATAGAAAACTTTGAAGATAATTATCGCCCAATTTACCCTATTGCCCTTGCGATATATGAAAGGTTAACCCAGTGGTATATTGCGGGTAGTATAGACCACAAATGGCGACGCAAGGCCAGGAGAGCGGCAAACATCTACAAAAGCACCCTGGCGAGTCGCTATAAATTGCGATGAAACTAGCCCCACCGGGCTAGTCGGTGCGAACAATCCACCAACAACACTAGAGCTCACGCCCCAAGAGCATAACAACGGGGCACCAAGACAATGAACGATCAAGTTTACATTATCACAGCCGACGGCGGGAATATAGCCGTTTGCCGTTACTACCAAGACGCCCGCGAGACAGCGCAATATTGGCGCACTCGCAAAGGCCTGAGAAACGTGAGAATCCACATGAGACCTGTTTTCTAATTGCTAACAATCACCGCTATGAAACTCGAATTGAAATACCAAATCACATGCAACGGGGCAGTCATGTTTCAACGCTCAACGCCTGAAGAGAGTTTAGAAGAATGGAACGGAAATTATAAGGCGCTCAAAAAACTCGCAAAGGAAGCACCCGACCGTGTAAAGGTCTACAGCTATTCAGACACAACGAACGAGTTTTTTCCAAGCGGGAAACACACTTGTTACATCGACGACGATATTATGTATTACGAACTCAAAACCATCGCAACAAGATTATGAAAAAGTATTTTATTAGCGCACTTTGCGCCCTCGCAATCCTGGGTGCCAGCGCACAAGCAAAGACCCAGCCGACAACCAACGGCAAAGCAACGACCGAGCAAGTAACGACCAGCCCCACCCAGGGCAAGAAGGTCAAGAACAACGGAACACTGACCAACCACACTTGTAAGGGCTACCCGGTCTACCAAGGCAGCAAAGGTGGTTACTACATCATCCGAGTCAGCAAGAACGGCAACGAGTATCGGCAATACGTCAAGCCAGAGCAATTTGACAAATGACACAAGTCCACTACCAAGGTGTAGCCATCACAATCACCGGTGGTGGCTACCTGGTGGGGGCCAAGAACTACCCCACTATCGCAGAAGCAAAACAAGCAATTTATAAATCACTCAAAAAATAATAATCATGACAATCTACAGCGTAACATGGGTCGAGGACGGAGAACGCAAGTTTAAAGAGTGCTACACCCTAACCGATGCAAAGAAACTGATGCGCAAGCACCCAGGAGCGACAGGGAGCAAGACCAAGGTCTACAGCAATGGCGAGTGGGTGCCTTGCGGGGAAATCACCCTAACTGGCAGTAACAAAACTTTCATAGCAAATAGCCCTCGCAATATGAAAAAGCCTAACTACTAAACAACCCCATCCCCCGAGACCGAAGACTGGGCAACCTGGTGCGAGACCAGGCGGGGGAGCAAAAAACGCACTAAAATTTTGGTGCATCAAAACTTAATCATTAACTTTGCCGACCAAAAGGCAACTAAAACAACACGACTATGACAACACTTAATGACATCATCGGGCTGACAATCGTGGGATACCGATACGGCAAGGCCCCAGAGTGTGGCCGAAGCTGGAACACCAGAGAGAACCACTTTGAGGCTGGTGTTAGCATGGCAAAGGTAGGCTACTGCAAGGAATTTGGCTCGTTTGCTGCTGATGCATGCATGGAATACGGCAAGCACTACTACATTGGGAGAGTGATTGACACGGGTAGCGACAACGAGATTTGCCTGGAAGACGTCCAGGAAATCACCGAGGAGCAGTACCAAGCCCTATTGCCCACAATGATTGACGCAAGCAACAAGATTGTTGACTATTATGCAGATCAAGAACTACGCCTTCTCAATGCTGGGTATCACATCGGCAAGGACGAGAACGACATCGAGAAATTCCGACTAACATACAAAAAAAATAACACGACAATGAAAAAGTACACTGTTTTTTACAAGGGAAGCGACGAGTACCGCAACATGGGCTACTCGTTTGAGGCTGAGAGCGATGAAGAAGCACTGGAGTTCTGCAAGCACAAATTTTCAGTCAGTACCGACGACATGACTATCATCGAGAACGACACCGACTATTGCAGCACGACCGGCAGACTGGTCTACAACCGAGGAGCATTCGTAACAACCATCACCCAAAATTAACCCCTACAAGGTCACAAAACCCAGCGGGCAACCAACCCACCACCCGCTGGGAGAAACGGCCTCATAAACCCCTAGGAGCACAATTATGACAACTCAAGAAACCCAACGGATAGGTGCAAAAGTCGCCGCCATCCGAAAGGCAAACGGACTGAGCCAACGAGCACTGGCCGAGCAAGCAAAAGTATCGCAAAGCCAGGTGGTCAACATCGAAAAAGCAATATACTCGCCCAGCCTTGACACACTGGCAAAAGTCCTAGACCCGCTAGGCTACCGCCTGGCAATCATCCCAAAGGAGACAACCCAGATAGGTTAACAACTAGACGTGACCGCCAACACGATAACAACGGCCGACAACACAATGAAAAATCTTATCAAACTGATTATTGCACTTGCTATGCTCGCATGGTTCTTTGCACCACGCGACAACGCAGACCAGCAGCGCGAGACCTACACAGTTGCCATGCTTGCAAGCAACGACGCAATCAATGACCCATCACCGCAATGAACGACCAAGAAAGAAGAGAACAAAGGCGGGCCACGTTCAACAACGCCGAACACCGACACCAACTGGCAGCAAGAATCGGCGCGACCATCGCTGCACACCGTGTGCAGGCAGGCATCACACCCGAACAGATTGAGCAGCTGTTAGGAATCAAGCCCAGGCGGCTTGCCGACATTGAGAACGGAAAATTCCTGCCAAGCCCCGACACGCTAGAGGCAATAGCAAACTGCATCGGGTGTAGACTAGAAATTGTCAAAAACTGACAACTCTACACAAACAAAAAAATGAGGGCGACTATCCATCCCGGACGGTCGCCCTCTGCTGTTCATTTAATCAAGATAATAAGTATAGACTTAGAATTATCGTAACCTATTGTTTTGCTCTGCATCGTAGGTCAGCACAAGGCGGTCAATCGTGCAGCCATTGTTGCGCAGCAACACGCTCACCACATGGCTTCGGTAAGCCGAGCCACCCAGCCTGGTCACGCGGTCACCCTTGGCACTGGATATCAAGCCGTAGTCCTTCCAGTTCCTTGAGCCATGCACGATGGTCCACACGTCGGCGGTGTTGCCGTGCTTGTCGGGATCAAAGTATCCACGCACAGCCACCTCACGCAACTTGTCAAGGGTCTCGCCCAACTTAATCGGGCGGGTGGTCAGCAAGGCGGTGTCATACTTCTGGTCGCCGTCAAGCGACATCACACGGTTAGTCGTGTCAACGGTAAGCCCCGTGTCGTGCCAGTCCTCCACAAACTCGCAGCTCGGATATGCGTTGAACACTTGGGCGCACATGCCCTGGGTATGTGTCCAAACGCCAGTCCTGAGGTTCAGCACCCAGCCGCACCCTTTTGAGACTCCATCGCTTGTGATCCACACATACACGCGCTGATGCTTGTAGTCATACGACATCTTGCAAGCCTGACCACGCAGCGGGGCTTGGAGCGAAGCGATATAGGGCAGAAGATTCATGCCCACCAGGGCAAGCACACCGCCTTCCAAAGTAATGGCGGTAAATGTGCCGTCAATCCTTTCGCTCAAGTCCTTCACGGCTCGACCGGTCAACGCAAGCAGCCCTCGGTCGGTCATCACCAGGCACGACTGGCTCAGGCTCAAGGGTTCAGTGCCTTCGGTGATAATGTCGCCGCACACATGGTCGATGGCGGCGGGTGTGCCATCCTTGCTGAAGGTCATCGCCCACACGCCCTGACTGGTAAACACATACATGGGCGCGTAGCCATGCTGGTCTTCGGCAAGCGGAGCCACGGCAGCCCTCAATGCCTTGATAACACCATCGCCCACCTGGTTCACATTCCCAGCCTGGTACACAAAGGGATTCTCAACATTGCTCGTCCACACCTCGCCTGATTTGCGCACGGTGCCTCCCGTCTCCGCTGGTATGTCTGTCGAGATCTCCACTCCCTCGCCGTCCAAGTAGCTCGTGTCGTCTGTCCACAAAAGGCCGCTCATCCAGTACGCGCCGTTAAGCGCGGGATGCTTGGTCAGCGAGTAGAGATAGGTCTTGCTGTCGACCCAGTCAAGGTATAGATTCCTTGCTTGCGCGTTCGAGTAGAACAGGAAAGCAGGCAATGGCTGGTAGGTTGAAAGCGGGAGACCCAGTTGGCCGCTGTCGAGGATATGCTTCCCGTCCTCGTTGACCACGACGGTCTCCGAATACGCGGTCTCGTAAGTCTCGTTCGTCCCTATAATGCGTCCATTGACCTGAAGCCACGGGCTGAATGGACGATGAAACGCCCGAGTGACATCAGCGATGTGTTCACGTCTGTTGTAGACATACTGCACGTTCGCGCTCAGCGTGTCGCCACCGGTATACTCCTCCACCAGTTGGTGCTGGTTGGTGAGCGTCTCAAGGGCATGCTTGTTGATATCCAGAGGTTCATAGTATAACGTGCTGGTGTTGTAGGTGCCGTTAACAAAATCGGCGAAGTCAATCTCGGCAATCTTGTAGTATTGCCCTGCGTTCAGTGCTGCCTTGCGGATGTCTTCGTTGCTATGCTCAGGGATCTTGAGCACGAAATGGTTACGGTCGCCGTAGCCAGCACCCCCGGTGGGAGGGGTCGCGCTTCCTGGCGTGGGTTGGACAATCATGTCAAACAGGGTCTTGAAACTTACCCTGCCTTTGTGCGTACTGTTGAAGTATCCCTCGCTCCAGTGGCCAGCCCAGTCGTCGGTGACTTCCTTCCACCCGTACACCTTGCCAGCCTGGTCATAGGTGTAGATCGGGGGTGTCACATAGAAGCCTATGCACTTGATGAGGTCGCTCCATTCGCTATAGTTCCCAGCAGGCTTTTTGAGGTGATATTTGAGCGTGCTCAGGACACCAAAAATGCGGCCCTTTATCCACATGGCCACCTTCGCGTAGGTGTCCTGGTCGTAGCCGGTTATGACGGGCGGCATACCATCACCCGTGAGGTTGTAGTCAAATCCCTGGAGCTTGAGGTCTAGGTCGCCGATGACAAACTGCGGAGCGTGTGTGCTGGGGATCATGAGCACGGGGTCGCTCAGCATGATCTGACTCCCATCGTACAGCTCGTAGCAGTAGCGGATGAAGAACGGGAAGATAAACTTGTTCTCCGCGTTGGCCTTGTTGGCGATGAACTTGTTCACCCAGGCAAGCGATGCGTCGGTCAGGTTCTCGACGCACCTGCTTATCTCCGAGTCGCTCTCGTTGCTTTTGCCGGTCGCGTTCTTTAGCGAGAAGTCAAACAGTTCGGGATGGTCCCGATAGAAGATGGTGTCCACGTTCGCCGATTTCGGCAGGACTATCGAGTCCTCGGTCATCCTCGAACGATAGGCGTGCGTGTCACTTACCGCATTCGCGAAAGGCAGGGGAACATCATCAGAGTAATACCAGTCCCATATCTCTATCGGGTCTGCCCAGGTGGCCGTGCTGCCGCTGGTGGTCAATCCAGGATAAACGGTCATCTCGCTCTCCAGATTAAACTGGATGTTCACCATCGGAGGTCTTTGCCCAAGAGCCTTGTACTCGTCATTTTCCTCGCTCCACAACCAGTACTCCATCGTCGTCCCTTGCGTGATGATGGTGTTGCCCATCACGGTCGCCTGGGTAGCGTCAGTGGCACCTATCTCGACGGGTGTGTAGGGCGACACATTATCGCGCCACCACAACTTGCCGTTATACGTCGTGATGTAGTGCTTGTACCCGTCGTTCTGATGTACGCACAACACCACCTCGCCACTGCGCAAGTTAAACACAGCAACTGGCTTCTCAAGCATCTTCAGGCCGTCGCCGTCGCTGGCAAGGTTCAGCGCAACCGAGAGCTCGCCGTTCTTGTTCGTCACGTCGTCGGGAACACGGGTCACGCCACCCAGGTTAACATTAACACTTTGCATAATTCTTTCTTGTTATGATTGACAACATTCGCTCGCCATTGATCTCCACACACTCGCCGCAGCGGTACACGGCAGTCGGTGTCTCCATCCGTGTCAGCTCCCTGGCCAAACGGATGTTGCTGCAACGCCAGCCGCCGTGGGTGAGGTACACATGGCCGTAGTATTTGCCGTCGGGGTCAGCCATCGCCCGCAAGTAGACATCATCACCAGCCCAGTGAAGAGCGAGAACCATGCCTCGCCCCAGACCAAGCTCCCTGGCGGCACGCGCACTGATGCGCACATTGCTGCCCCTGATGCTGATGTCGGTCTTGACTCGCATACTACAACCCACAAAATTACTCTCATCTCCCATCACCATCATTGCAAATTTGCCTAATTATCTTGTCAGTTAGCATTAAACACCTCAAGCCCAGCAGTACTGGCGATGTTGCTGAAGTAGTCGCTGAAGGCGAATATCATCGCAGCAAACTCGTCAATCTCCTCGTCAGTCAGCGACTTGAAAGCCACCTTCTCACCATCTATCACGAAAGCCATGCTCAACTCCTCGCTCTCGTCGTCACCGGTAATGATAATCTCACGTTTCATAATTCATCCAACGTTTATAGTTCTCCACCAATTCAAGTCTGTCAACACCGAGATTGCCTTCTTCCAAAAACTTGATGGTCTTGTACATCGTCGCGCTATGCCCTGCTCTTGCCCCTAAGACATAAGCATCAACTGGGGCAAGTTCTTGTAGTGGCTTGATTGTTCTGAGAGCGTCTAGTAGCTGCTCATAACTGATTGTGGGTCTGCTTTCAGAATCTTTTTCTCCTTTCATATCGTCACCTTTTTTGTATATAGCAAATCCCCACTGTAACCTAGCGAGCGCAGGTAGTCGAAGATTTCGCGCGGATGACACTGGTTGAGAGGCTTGCTCCAAGCGTCGGGTGCTGGGTCGGGCTGCGTCTGCTCTGGTTGTCGGCAGTACTTCTTGATGACACGCGACACGCATCCTTGAGTCACACCTACAAGTTCTGCGATTTTCTTTTGAGTCGTCCCTTCTTTGCTCATATAGACGATGTCGTTAATCTGCTCTTGTGTTAATCTTCTCCCTTTCATAATAATCTCCCGTTTCATATATGGTCATTTCAAATTGATAAATGGCATCGCACTTCCACCAAGCATATACTGAGGCATCTTGCCGTCCCATTTCTGAACTGCCTCATAATCGACTAGCCTTTGATTCTTCTCAAGTGCCTGGGCTTTGATGGACATAGCCTCGGCATCAGCCTTTGCAGAAATCACCTTTTGGTTGGCTTCCTCTTGGATGCGCTTGGTGTTGTTTACGGCTTCCTGAGCCTTCTGCTCAGCAATAACCTTGTTCTCGATAGCTTGCTCAAAGTTGTCTGAATAGTCAAGGTTGGTGATTTGAAACGAGATATTTTGGATATAACGCTTATCAATCTTGTGCTGCAACACCGACATGATTTGCGTTCGTGCCTTGTCTCTATTTGCCACAAGGTCTTGCGCGACCCAACCACCAACAACATCCTTGATGGCATCCTGTAGATAGGGAATGATAAGTTTTGTGCGATAGTCAGTGCCAATCTTTTCATATAAGCTATGCACATTTTCTGGAACCACATTGTAAGTCATCGTAAAGCCGATTGTAGCTGTCTGAATGTCCTTTGTGTAAGTGATGGCTGTGTCAGTAAGCACTTGTGTCCTTACGTCAGTCTCTTTCATTGACGAGATAAACGGCCATTTAAACCCGATGCCGTTATTAAACGATGACTGATGAACATTTCCCAACGTGACCAATGTGCCACGAAAACCTGGGCTAATATAATAGATGCTTGAAATTAGTGCCACTAGCGCAACTACTGCGGCTGCGCATTTGATGTAAAATTTCTTGTTAAATTCCATAGTGATTTAAATTTTTTGAAAAATAATTTGTTAATGTATTGCAACTCTCAACTCTTAACTACAAAATCTTCTCCCCATCCTTTGAGTTCATGTACTTGTCCACAATCTTGTAGATCACGGGAACGACAGTGCCTACAATCTCCTCGGCCATGTCAGCGTAGTACATCGACACTCGTTCGCTCTCGCCATTGCCGTCCACCATCTGCACACATTTGTTCCACTCCTCTGCCTGCAGCCTGAACAGCTCGGCTACCGCCTTGCCGCCCTCACCATCCTGGCCAAAGGCGAGCGAACGGAACACTTCCTCAAGGTTGTCGGCCATCGTGGTGGCGATGTCACCAGCGGCAAACGCGGCAAGCAACACACGGATGAGTGCGCTGCGCTGTCTCAGTGCCTCGTCAACCTTGTCCTTGATGGTCGCGTTCATCTTGTTGATCTTCTGCTGCATCTTGCTGGACTCGATGTCAAGCCCGCAGTCCTTCAGGGTCTGCTGCGCTCTGCGCATGTTCTCCAGCTCCTGTCTCATGGCGGCTCCCTCATACACCGCCTTCAGCCTCAATATCGGCGCTTTCTTCTTGCTCATTGTTGTCTTGGTTGAATTGTTTGTACTTGTCGGATTTGATTTGCGCCCATCGGTGCTCGTGATGGAAGATGATGAGCGCGTAGATCATTGCGCCTGCCAAGATGACGCCAAAGATTGCAGCGATGATGATGATAATAATGACTAGGATAGTCATTTAATATCTGAATTTTGTGAAGTGAATAATTGCGAGCGGTTTTGAGAGGTCGTAGTTCTTGAACCAATCCACCCAATCATCAGCATGAAGGCCATCATTGTTGGCTATCTCTTTTACTGATGGTTGATATTTTCCAACTGTTGGGTAGATTATGCGCCCAGCAAAAAAGGTAAGTTTCTGTATTCCAACACCATCGTCGGCAGTTAGTGTCGCAATGGTCTCCTGCTTGCTCATGTATGGGCGACCCGACCACTGTCGGACGGAAAGCACCGCCTCGCCACGTTGCACCTCAGCTATTCGCTTCGCCCAAAGCGGGTAGTTGGCCCGGATGGTGTGGAGCTTGGTTTTTTGGAATGCCTCTCTAAAATCAGTCGGCTCACCCTTGAGAGGGTGCGTAGCAGGAAAAACTTTTGAAAGTGTGATGACGTAAGTTTTCATTGCTTTGGTTTTTTTAGTTCCTCGATCAGTCTGTCAGCTTTTCGAACCGCGTATTCTGCGGTCACGACGCTGTGGTTCTCGTTTGTGTAAATGTCGCGGGCGATTTCGTATCGCCTCTGCTCCCACATGGCGGGAGTGACGCGGGGCGCTCCCAGTTTGTCGCTATTTCTTTCCATTATTCTTGGTGTTTGTGACGGCCTTTGCGGCTGCCTTGATTTCTTTCTCGGTTTTTCCTTGCTTGATGAGCGCTATGATGCGGTCGCGGCCTAGCTTGCGGTAGGCTGGCAGGAGTGATTTGAGTACCAGGTCGACTGGCTCTCCCGGCTCGATAGCTTTCTGCTTTCCCATTTTCTCGGCTATGGCCGATAGCTGGAAGATGTCTCGTCCTGTCTTGTCGCAGATGATGTACTCTCGTCCGTTAAGGGTCATTTGGCCGTAGTGTCGGACGATGGATAGCTGGCTGTTCGCCCAGTACTCCTCGGTCATGAGGAGCGGGTATTGTTCAGTTGTTTTCGTTTTCATTGTCGTTGTTTGTTTTGTCAGTCATTTGTTTTTGAAGTTTCGCAATCTTGCTTTTTAGTCCCCACACTCGAAGCCCTAGCAACCGCAAGAGCTTCTTTTCTTCAACCTCTGTGACCTTATAGTCGCCCATCCTTTTTGCTGCGACATTTATGCAGCAAGTACCTACGCAGGCTTCTCTCATTAATTGGACTTCTTCATTGCTTGCATAGATAATGAGTCCACACTTGTTAGGGTTGTTATTTGTGTACCCTGTTACCTCTGAATGCTCGTAGTGAAGTATGCTTGTCGCACGGCAGCGATACGTCCCTTCATAGAGCCAGTTAAACACTCGTTCACCTATAGACAATGGCACGGCATAATAGAAGTGGGACAACTTTCTATCATAATGCGTGTGCTTTTTCTTAAAGTCGGCCATGAAGTCAGCCCATGTGCGCTTGATTTCTATTTCGGTTAGATAACGCGCTTTTGACATCACAAGCAAGTCGGCTTCGTGGTTAAGGAAACCCCAGTTGCAGTTAGGCACGACAAGGTTTCGTCTGACGAAAAACGGGCTGTCGGGATAACAAGTGATCACCGTCTCTATTTGCTCTATCGTAAGTGTCGTTTCTTTCATAGAGATGTTTAGTCTTTACAGTTCTTTCCAGTTTTTTTCAAGATTGGAAAGGATTGGATCTTTCTTGTGTCCAGATGTAATACTTGCATTTGCCGTCCTTTGGCGTGAATGATCCGAACCAGGTGTATTCTTCGAGGCGCTGTCCGATGACCCAGCGTAGGCAGTGTTCTCGGCTGGGGCAAGTGGCGTGCCCACAGGCGGCGATGTCGGTGTTGTTGTAAAAATTGAATCAACAATGCAATACTCCCCAGTTAGTTTGTAGATCAGCTTGTCGCCAATCATCAGATCTCTTGTTTTGATGTTCATTGCACAACTCCTTCCTTCTTTAGTTCTTGCTCGACAGCATCAAGGACGTCTTCGGCTACCTTGCTGTTAATGTCGTCCTCAATCTCTTTGAGCGCGCTGTAGATGCGGCTGAAGAGTTTCTTGTTCATGCGATCTCCCTCGGTGAGGTAGCAGTTGATGTCGACATGCCCCCACGATTTCTCCTCGACTCGCAGGTGCATGAATGTTGTTTTGTCTTTCTTTGCCATAGTTGTTTGTTATTGGGTTAATATTTTATTTCCGATAGAATAATTCATCTTCAAATCTGTTAATATCGATTATAATTCTGTCAAGTTGGTTTTTGATGACATTGAGTTTTGCGTCAACATCATCATGACGGCCTGCGAAGTACAAAAAGCAAATGATATTTGCGAGCGCCAAAACCGCTCCAAATATGATACAAATCGCTCCCATAACTCAAAATTTCGTTCGTTATTCTTGTTCTTTATGATTGTTAATAAAAAAGGGTCAGAAAGCAGAAACTTGCTTATGGGGATTGTAAAACAACGGATAGTCCCGCCAACTGACCCATAAAAATTAGTACATCCCTTCTGGCGCTTCAAGTGCTGAACCTTTCTCAATCAAACCTCGGTAATCAAACATTTTCTTGTTGAGCCAATCATACTTTTCTTGATAGAAAGTTATATCCTCACTCTCATCTATATAGAACTTCCCATTAGCCTCCCATGTAACAGCATCAATAAATTCTTTCTTCTCTTCCTCCGTCATATTTGACATTGGGCGGAGATAGGGCTTGCATCTATCTAGACAATAGTCTGTTTTATTGCAAACTAAAAGGTTGCAATAATAACCAATCGCAGTGTCATCACAATCTTCGTCAAAAGTACAATCTGGATGCTTGGTATAATGTACTTTTACCCCATACGGCAACCTCGCACAGAGGTCTTTGAGGAGTAATTCTTTTTCTTCTTGTGTCATTGTTCAAAATGTTTGCACGCTTTTTGCGTGGGTTTAACTGATTTCGGATAACTCACATAATCACAATAGCAGATTGGCTTGTTTTTGACAGGTCTGCCCACATCGTAGTACTCGTAGGTCACCTTGTACCATCGGCAATTCTTGCAGGTCATTTCTCGCCTCCTTTCTTTGGCTCGTAAAAGCTGCAAGCCTTGTCCGTGACTTTGATTGTCTTGTAGCCGCTATTGCTTCGGTTGCTAGGTTGTAAATCGCAACACTGGACAACCTTGGTTGAATGTTCGTTTAACTCAAATCGTTGGCGGTGCTTGCAGCCACGGCAAGTAGCGGCATTTTCGCTTTCTAGTCTTTCAAGTAGTTTAAATATTTCCATGCATTCTCCTTTCTTGTGGTTGTTCGGAATTCCCGAACTACTGGGTGGTTGCGGAATCGGCATCCAGTGGGTGACACCTTCCATTTTTCTGTTTTGCAAATACCCCGCTTCGTCTGCATAGATTTCTGCCCACTCATTGATATTCGGATAGTACCACAAAGAGTAAGCATCACCATTAAGTACCACGTTGTAGAAACCTGTCTTTGGCGGCAACTCATCCTCCACGCTTATCCAGCGAGGATGAGTATCTGCCCACATTGCACCTTCTTTGAACCCCATGTCAAAAAGTTCAATATCTTTAGTGCCGTCAATGTGTTTCCATTCGGCATCGCCCATTGCATTGTAAATTTCTTCCTCTCTTGTCATTGTGTTTCCTTTCATTTGTAATAGCTCTTATATGGATACCTGGCCACCTTCGGATATTTTTCCTCACGACGGTATGCAGGCGTTTCGTTTTCCATCTTGCACCACGCCTCTGCACGTTCTTTAGTCATGGGGCCTGTTATGGCTTTCCTCACTCCGTTAACGGTAGCGACCACGCAATACATTTGTTCACTCATAGTTCACCTCCTTTCTCAATAAAAACATACTTGTTGCGTGTGTTATAGCCGTTTCGGTCGTAATACATGATTACCACTTCTGCCAACAACCAATCTTGCGTTTCGATGTCAAGGTGCGCCCTAACATCGGGGATGATTGCCTTTAACGGCGCATTGTTGCGGTAGAGCATTGGGAAATACACTTGCACCTTGTTCCCGCTTGTATGCACATTTGCGTGGACTGCTATCATTGCTCGCTTCCTTTCTCTTTATATGTCGTTGTAGTTGTTGTCGTAACTGTGTACTCAATCCAGTCTGCCTTGTCGCAGTTCTTGCAATCAACTGGAAATACGCCCTTGTCACAGTACCATTGTGTTCCGCTGACATGGTGAGCGTGCTTGCAGTATCGCTCGGTGCGCTCTTTGTGTTTGATTGGATGAGAATCAGCCCATGCAGCACCTTGGACAAATGCTTTTCGGTGCGTGATTCCAGCGTATTGCCTACAAGCGGCCCGCCATACTTCGTCTTTTCTGCTCATCTTGGTTTGTGTGGGTGTTTTCTTTTGTAGTTTGGATCAATGTCTCGTCCTTTGATTTTGTCAACAGCCATTTCAAGAAGTTCATCTTGAGAGAGTCCTATTATTCCCGCCATGTGGAATATGATCACATTGACATCGGACAACTCGTCAACAAAGTCTCTGATGAAACTCACGCAATGTTCTAATGTCAACGTTCCTGGCACTTCATCGACGGCCTCAACAAGTTCATTGTATTCTTCGGAGAGTTTTTCAAAGCGCGCGTTGAGATTTGTGCCGTACTTCTCGTTGAGCATTTCCAGTATTTTCTGCTTATCCATGTTGTTCTCCTTTCTTTGGCGGTTCTGGCAGCGGCATCCAATGGGTGACGGCTCTTATACCGCCATCGCAAGTAAACCAAGTTTCATCCATTTGATTGTAATACCCGATGTCAAAGTTACCATCTTCTTCCACAATTAAGCAAACATCTGAGTCGTTGTCTCTGTCGTCAGCGGGTGGCAACTCGTCCTCAACGCTTATCCAGCGATGGGCAAACATATCAAGCGCATAGTCTGCGCCAGAAATGTAAACAGCTTCCATTGCTTGTCTTATATCATCTGGGAGTGTAATCCCAGATGCTTTTTGCAACTCGTCGAAGCGTTTTTCAACTTTTTCTCTTTCCTTTCGTGTCATAACTTATGCGTTATTAACAATATTAAAAATGCGTTCTAATACATCAACAGTAACATACTGCGAATTAAGTTTCTTTATAATTTTCTCTATTAAAATTTTACGTCTTTCTTCTTGTGTCATAGCTCATTCTCGTCAATTAATATATCCGTGATTGGCTCTCCATTGTCATTGAACAGCATCAGGTGGCAGTCCAACTTTTGCAGTTCAGGCTCAAAGTATTTGTATGGGATCTGCTCGTCACCCACGTCATAGCATGCGCTGCATTCACTCCATGTAGCCGTGCCCTCGATGGTGTAGTTCAACCCCTCCAAGTATATCTCCTGTTCGGGTGTTATCTCCCAGTTGTCCTCGTTCCGCTGATACTCGTCAAGCAACTGGTTGATGATGCGTATCGCTTGTTGTTTGTCCATAGCTCTCTCGATTATGATTATTATCACTTCCTCGTTGACGATCTCACCGTCATCAGGCGGCTCAATTCCCAACATCTCATCCCTGGTCATTCTTGCGTAATAATCTTCTTACCATCACCACCACTTGACGGATGGCGTTGGCAGTCCTCACATCCTCAGTGTAGTACTTCCGCTTGGAAAGCACCTTGCCCGCGCTCAACAGCGCCCTGTAGTCTCGTTCAGTTATCTTTTTCATAGCGGTCATTGTATGCCGTCGCTTCGTGGCGGCCGTTAGAATGGCGGTGTCTCTTTGGCTTGTGTCGCATATTCGCTGTCAGCAGCCAACAGCGGTGGCGATCCCTGGATGTCACGGTACAAGGTCAATTCAGGCACGAACTCCAGCAGGAACTCACCTATACCCGAGTTGCGGCTCTTGCCGTTGATGACAAGGCCAGTACCTTCGGGATCATAGTTGCTCCACCTCTCGCTCATGTCGGGATAAGTGGCGTTATGCAGACTGGCACGATATACCAGGTAGATGTTATCGGCAGCATTCTCCAGGTCGCCGCTCTCCTTCAGCATCGAGATATTGGGAACGGGCGATTGCCCTTGCTGCAACCTGCGTATCTGCGAGATAAGAATGATGCAGATATCAAGCTCTACAGCCAGTGCCTTCAACGCATTGGCGGCACCACCAACCCTAGTGCGCTCGTCCTTGGCCTTGGGGTCAGTGAGCAGCTGGGCATAGTCTATCACCACAAGCCGAACACCATGGTTCAGCTTCATGCGCCTGATGCCCGACTCTATCATGCGGATGTTGCTCGTGCGGCTGGAGTCGTAGTAGATGGGAAGCGGGGCGATGCTTGCCGCACCCTCAAAGGCTATCTGGAACGTGCCGTCGTCAAGCCGTGAGTATTGCAGCTTGGTGCTGCTCACGCCACTCACCATGGCGGTCATCCTGGCGAACAGCTGCTTCAAACTCATCTCCAGCGAGAAGATACCCACGGCTGTGCCGTTGCGGGCGGCATTCAGTGCCATCGCTATGGCAAGGGCGGTCTTGCCGACACTGGTGCGGCCAGCTATGATGTTAAGGTCGCTGGGCTGCAAGCCTCCGCGCTTGTCCAGGTAGTGGAAACCGCACATGATACCGTAGAGGGTGGCGCCGTTGGCTCTGGCTTGCCACTCCTGCACGCTCTGCCGGTACACGTCCATCTGACTCACGTCGCTGGGCATGCGCTCGACCGCGCTGTCCAGTGTCTTGCGGGCTTCAGCAATGATGTCAGTCACGCTGCGGTCAAGGTCGTTCATGTATATGGCCTGGCGCATCAGGGCATGCTGCATCTTGCGCCGTGTGGACATGTCCGACAGCAACGCGGCAAGCTCGACTGGGTAGGATATCCAAGACTCTTTGTCGTCGCAGTCGGCCAATTCCGATATGGTAAGGTTGATGCCCATGGATGGGGCCAGCGAGTAAACGCTGGTCATGTCCACTGAGCTGCGCTTTTTCGCCAGCGCAACCATCACCGTCCACACGTCCTTGCAGAACGCATCCTCGAAGTCGTCGGGCTGAAGCATCTCGGCGCACTGCGGAAAGAACTCGTTGTTCATTCCGTTAAGGAACAAGGCTATCAGCCTGCGCTCCTTGTCGGTGTCATACAGCAGTATGTTTTTCTCGTTGTCCATCACGTTGTCTCCATAGTTTCAATGTCGCCTGCACGTCAAAGCTGGCATGCTCCTCAAATCGCAACAGCTCGGCATCGCTCACGCTAGGCTGGGTGTAGTAAAGCACGAATGAGTCACGCAGATCCTTGTCGAACTCGTCGGCATACTCCTGGGTGGCATGCCAAAAGGCCATCTTGCGCTCTTGGATGTCACGGGACTTCAACAAGCTCACACGCTTGTCCTCAAGGTAGTCACCGACATGGCTCCTGGCATAACGCATCACGTCGCTGCGGCTGGGATTAAGGTTGCCCGACATGACCAGGTGGTCACAGCACCACGACACGAGAGGCTCAATGTCGTCAGCCGACAGCCCCTGGTGGTGCATCAGCATGGTCTCGGCCCACTGGCCGTCAGGCAATATCTCTCGCACGCACGCGCATTTAGAGTTATTATTTATATTACAGTTAGTACTAGTAATGGTATTGATTTGCCGATTCTGACAAATGCTTTTGTCATTATTGGCAGATGATTTGTCACTAGTGGCTAATCGGGATATATCGGCGACAGCGTACCATAGTGTTCGGTTCATCTTTTCTCCGTAATGCCCCTTGACAATCAATCCAGCATTTACTAGTTTATCTAGTGCTGTCCTAATGTTTCGTGCCGTTAAGTAAGGGAATAACTCATCCCATGCCTCAAGAGAATTGAACACCCACCAGTTGCCGTCATAGTAGTTCGTGCCGTCAACCTTGTGCTTGAGGCACCACCACCGTATGGACTCGTAGATGATGGCGGCATTGACACCAACCAGCCCTGCAATGTCTGTATCAAATGAGTGTATCATGACTAATCTATCACAAGCACATCAGGCACGATGGAACCATAGGGCTTACAGCTGTTGTACAGGTGTGTGTCAAGCCGTGAAAGCAGCATCGACACCTCATGGCTCGACAGCCAGATGCGCATGCCGTTCACGCTGATGAAGTATTCACCTCCGTCCTGCGAATGACCGGCATAGTCAATCAAGTCCCGCACAAGGCGCTTGCGAGCCTCAGTGTGCATTTGTTTTAGTTGTTTGTCTCTGTCCATCCTATGTGTGTGCTTATAAGTTTTTCCTCATGCCGTAGTCGCAAAGCAACGTGGCATCCACCATGTTGTCGTCAAAGGTCTTGCACTTGTCGGTGCGCTTGAAGCTCATGTTCGGGTGCAGCCTCTTGGCGGCTTGGTGCGATGTCCTCTTGTTGTCCACCTTGCCAGCGATGGTGATCTTGTCGTTGCTGTCCCACATCTCCTTCTGCCACTTTTGCGGGGTGACGTGGGTGTAGGGGATGCCCATGGCCTCAAGGATGCCGACAACCCTGCCAGCGTTGTAGCCGAAAGTGAAGATGCTCGTCCTGCCCTGACCGGGCATGGCACCCACCTTCTCGATGACCGCCATGCAGTCGAGGTGAGCGAACTGCTCAAGGAAATCGACAAGCGTCTCTGAAGCAAGCGGCTCCTTGTAGTACTGCCTCTTTGATGTGTCGTACACGACGATGTAACCTTTCTGACCTGGGTCAATGCCCATGTATGCCTCTCTCATAATTCAAAAATTTGCGCGTTCTTTTGCCCTGTAAAAGCGTTTCTCCCCGAAGATGAACAACCGTCCACCCAGGGGGAGAAAACGCGCACACAGAAGTACAGAAACAAAAGCACTAAAAAGAAATGTTGTTGGTGGCGGGAGGCGCGGCGTTCTCGTCACGGTAGACGACCTGCCGCTCAACACCGACGACACGGAACGAGTTGAAGATGCGACCGTTCCACTCGTTGACGTGCGCAAGGTAGGTGACCTTGACGATGTTGCCGACACCGATGTCGGTCAGCTCGCTAATCTGGGCGTTGATCAAGTCAAACGCCATGCTGTTGGGGTTCTTCTCCTGGGTCTCGACGACCAATGTGGCGACCTGGTAGGCGTTGCCGTTCTTGCTGACCTTTTCTACTGTGTCAGTAATCTTCTTGATAAATCCTGTCAGTTCCATTTTTCTTCGATATATTTCTCTGCATTATTTACTCTCTCAATAAGCTCTGCGACGGCGGCATCGTCATGCAAGATGCGCACCTCGTGCAATGGCTTCTCCATGAACTCGCAGTAGCACACGAAGTCCACATAGTCGAGGTCGCACACCGCAATCTGCGCCATGATCTGCCAGTAGTATTCGGGCTTGACGGCCTTCAGCGACTCGGCATCATGTATCTCGGTGTAATAAAGCCAGTAGGTCTTGGGCAGCGGACACTTGATCTCGATGCCGCTGTTGGTGCTCACGACCAGTCCGTCGGGACTGCAACTGAAGCCTGGCAAGTCGGGATGCTGGATGCTCCCCACCTCCGTGACTTCCACACCATGCTTGGTGGCGTAGATCTCCCTTGCCTCAGGCTCGTGCTCCGAGCCATAGCGCATGTACTTGTTCTCGCTGGTGGTCAGGTCAAGGTATGCCCAAAAGGTGTCGTCGTTCTCGACAACATCCTTGGCCACGTTGCGCTCGGCGGCGACCTCGCTGATGTAGGTCAGCGCAGCCTTGCTCCAGTACTCGTCTTTCTTCTTGCCCTTGCCCATCAACTCGCTGATGCGGCTGGCGTTGAACTTGCCCATCCTGGCACGGTACCACTCGACCGTGCCTTGATGGATAATTTCTTGGTAATTTGACAAGTCAATCATAGCTTAGTCCTCAAAAGGCAGGTCGTTAACTGTGGGATCAATGGGCTTCACCTCTCCAGTAGATTCGTCAACGATATCCTCACTCTCGGCATCCTCTACCATGGCACGTTCCTTGGCGCGCTCGGCAAGCTCAGCCTTGGCTTCGCTCTTGTCGTTGTCAATGTAAGTGTACTCGTTCTCCTTATACTGCACAGATTGGTCTGCTGCGATAGCCATGCGCATCTCGATAGACCTTGGCGCAGTACCATCGTTGAGCAGTTTTTTCAATACGGTTTTCTTGGACATCTGGTCTTTGTCAGTAACCCACTTGCTTGCCTTTCGCACCCAATCCTTGTCAGAGCGATACGTCTCAGAGTATCTGATAGCGTGGTTCTCTATCTCCTCTACGGTCATGTAGATCGTCTTTGAGAAACCGCTGGCCAGCTTGAAATAGGCTGCGTAGCCGATGATTGGGAGTTTGTCACGCTCTTGTGTCTGATTCCATTCAAACCTTATTTTGCCGTTAAGCCGATTGATTGACTTAATCTCGCCCTCACGGACATCAGTTGCGTTGATTTCAAGGTATTGCCCCGAACGCACCGCAAGCTGTTGGTAGCCTTTATCGTATAACCCGCAGATTTGCCATTTCTGCGGCACGGACTATCTCTTCTCCCCGAAGGGAGCCTCGCACTTCGACGTGTGACAAATCCACGCCTACACTGCTACACTCATCGCAGTTAGTCTCTACACTCCAATCTTTATAATATTTCCATTCATACCCGCGGCAGTGCTTTCGCCTTCCTTTGAGCACACCAGTAATGCAACTAGGATCAACACCTAAGAATTTTCCAGCAGCATTTATTGAACCAAACAAGTATTGTATGTTACCATCAAGCAATGCGACAACAGCCTTGTAATGACCTTTATTGTTGTTCTTGCCTTTGTTTGCTTCTGAAATTTTTCGTTTCGTTTCATCAGACATTTTCTTGCCGATATTTGCGTTGCGAAGTTTCAATCTTGTTTCCGCCGATACATTATGTCCAATCCTAGGCCCAACTAGCTGCTTAGATATTACTTTAGCTTTCTGCTCGTCCGACATCATTTCCCACTGATGCTTTCCGCATTCAGAGAGGTGTTTCTTTGCATTTTCTGTCAGATGTGCTTTGTCGGTATGTTTTGTGTTGTATTTGGGTTGCAGACTTTTAATGAGATTTTGCTCCATCATTGAGCGTTCAATTTCGTCATCAACTTGAGCTATAATCTCAAACACAAATACATCTTTGCCGTAACGAATCATGTCAGAATACAAAGGATGTTCAGCATAAGTCCCGCCTATTCTTGAAAAATGCTCGATTCTTCTGCGTTCCAAATCACAACTTTGTCCGATATAAAAGTCTCCTGTTACGGTATTTGTTAGTCTGTAAACTCCTTTCATTTTATAAAGATTAAAGCACGGTATTGCCCAAAGTTTGGAGGGTTTCACCGTTAGCCATTTAATAAATGACACCGCTTGTCAAGCGTTCACGAGGTTTGCATCGTCAAGTTTCCCTGACGAGGGGCAAAAGGTTTACCCCATCTGGAACTGCGCCACTTTCTTGCCAGTCTTGTTGTCCTTGTAGGGAATGACATAGGCGAGTCCCTGGCTTCTCTCAAAAGGGAGATCCATCGCCGTTGCGGTGATGGCTGCATACATGATTGTCTGCGGCTCGCACTCTTGCAGCTTCTTGTCGTTTGCAACAAGCGCAGTAATATTCGCTATAAACAGCGGCGCTTTCTCTCCGAGCACATCTTGGAGATACTTCTGCGTGTAGTCGGCACGCATGAGTTGGTTGAATTGTTTGAGATCACTCATTGTAGAAAATTTATAAAAGTTAGAAAATGTAACAGATAGTTGGCGCGGCGGGAGTCGAACCCGCAAAATCCGCTTTCGTAGTTCTAGGCGGGAGTCGAAACGCTAAACCGTTTACGTTTTACGCGCCACCAACTCTATGACACGAAAAGAGCAAGTATGCCGCCAGTATCGGTCGCGGTGACCACCTACTGCACTTCGGTGGACGTACCCCGCTGGACTTGGCGGCTGCACTATAAAAACAGTTACAATTGTTTGATGATGTCGCCGCCGTAGCTGTCGGCGGTCAACTTTATAAAATCATTGACCGACATGGTGTCATGCTCGATGTCGAGGCCGTGCGACTTGGCAAACTCGTTGCGTCCCATGCGGCACGACCCCGTGAGGATGCCGTGCCAGTCATAGAGCGTCTTGACCGCCACGGGCTTGTTGCGGTCGGGGAATTGCTCGTTGAACATCCTGATGCGCTCTTCAACTGGCAGTCGTCGTGTGTGCTTGGCCTGAGCATCGTTCCATGCTTCATGGGCAGTTGCCCCGTGGGCAAAGCAGTCGCCAACCCGGGCAACATAGCAACGCTTGAGTGACCAATCCTGCCCCACAATGCTCCCCAAGGCGATGTTGCCGCGCACCGCGTGGATAATCGTTGGCAAACCGTCAATCATGTGCACCCGTTGTCCGTCGATCGATTGGATTGAATCACCGGAACCGGAACCGTAACCGGAACCGGAACCGTAACCGGAACCGTAACCGAAACCGTAACCGGAACCGAAACCGTCACCGTCACCGGAACCGTCACCGGAACCGTAACCGGAACCGTAACCGTCACCGGAACCGAAACCGTCACCGGAACCGGAACCGGAACCGGAACCGGAACCGGAACCGGAACCGGAACCGGAACCGGAACCGGAACCGTAACCGTCACCGGAACCGGAACCGGAACCGTAACCGGAACCGTCACCGTCACCGGAACCGAAACCGGAACCGTAACCGTCACCGGAACCGAAACCGTCACCGTCACCGGAACCGGAACCGTCACCGGAACCGTAACTGATGGTCAAGAATCTCTCAACCTTGATGTCTAGGCTTTCCATGGCTCAATGCTCTCGATTGACTTGCTGGCCTTATCTGTACATTCGATGAGCTCGATGACTTTTGCCGTCTCGAACTCAACTCGCTTGGCTGGCACTGTGACTTTACTGCCAGCCTTGACACCTGTCACCGACATGTCTGTCACGCTGAGCGCACCTCGCCAGTAGTAGATGCGGCGCACGTCTGTCATAGTTGTTGTCTCTGCATCCTTGGCTGCAAGGGTGCCGTGGAACACGCCGGCACGGTCAATGCGGGCGATGATTTTCTTTCCGATCAGATTTGTCATTTTAATTGATTTTAAGTGAATAAATATATATGTTTAACTCGGGCTCAAAAAAAATCGGGGCGCACGGCAAAACTAAAACATGATTATGAAGACACTGGTTTGTACACTAGAGAAAGGTGTGCGCCCCGAACATTAATCCCTTACTTTTTAACATTAACCACCACGGTGAGATATCCACCGCTTTGCGAAACCGCGCGGCCAAACCATCAAACCTTTCTATTATATCTAAACTTCCCATGAATTAAAACCGAAGGCCGCGCGGTGATGAGACAGCGGGGAGCGCAGAGGAAGAAGCAATATAGAAAACTGCGCTGCAACCCGCCGTGATGAGAGCAAGCACCGCCACATTCAAAACTTGACGTTGGCGAAAGAAACTCTACTAACATTCTGGCGATGCTTGCGTGGCACCAGGGATGATCTCCCCAGTGTGATAGTCACCGCCTATGCTCACGCACTGGCGGCTAGTGTTATATAAACCTTCTAAACCTTTTGTGCCCTTGATGCTCACGCACCATCTTGCGGGCGCTTTTCTGCCTAAACTAATAACAATATGGGTGGGTGTCGCCGTGACACGAAGCCTCGGCGTGATGATCTGCACCGCCTAAGAAAGACATGACGAGGTAAACAAAAATTTTACTTAATATATAAAAATGTGATTAACTCGCGGCGATGCAGTGATGAGTCCCCGCATATCCTCACGGACGGCAGGGGTAATTGCTTAACACTTTACTTCGATTATGAAAAACTGAAAAACTAAAACTATAGGACTTATTCGACGTTCTTTTTTTCTAACGGCATCGTTACCAATGCTGCGATAAACCCAGCCAGGGTCAACCCATGGACTACGATGGGAGCATCAGTCCCACCGTTCAGAATGTTAAATGCCAGCGTCGCAATAGCGATGCAAAGCGATAGTGCCATGTTCTTCCTCATAATCTCAACTATTAACTATTAACTATTAACTAAGTAGTGGCCAGTGGAGGAGTCGAACCCCCGTCACGATGCTCATCGACACCGCGTTCTCCCAACTGAACTAACCAGCCATAAAGCAGTGCGGCCATGAGCACTCGACCCACCGCCGCACTGAATAGATTTCTTTTATATAGGTATATAAAATTCAAAGCCTATACTTAACCGCCTTACACGTTCCCGACATAGCCGACTGACTAGAGGTCGCCGTTCACTCAAGCGTCTTCTCGCCTCATCCCCTATTTGGGGAAAGCGCAGGGGTTAATTCTCTTCGCGTTCCATTCACGCAGCTAGCCCTGACTGACCGGGGTACTTTCGTGGGGTTGCCGTCCCAGGTTTTTACGACTCCTAGGCTTTCGCCTTCGCCTGTCGTGCCACGATGATGTCGCTCACCTCAAGGGCGCGGCACAGGTTGCGCAGCTCGCTCAACGAGTAGAGACGCTTGCCGCCTACGCGGCGAGGTGTGACCTTGCAGTCCTTCACCCAACGCTCAACCGTGCCTCTGCCAAACTGGCGGTAGGCCTCGTTCTGGCTGATGTAATCCTCACCTGGCTGCAACACGGCAAGCACCTTTGCGGCACCAGCCTCGGCAGCAGCGGTCAGCATGCGCACCAGCGAGTCCTCAGTCAACGTCATTGTCATCATGGCGGGTAACTGTTGCCGTCAAACCGTCATCCGATTTGGCGATGGTTATAGGCAACTGATGTGTTGCCTTCGCAGTATGCAAAGACCCGTAGGTCGTCTCTATACCTTTGCCAGCTATGCAGAATGTCACAGACTGGCCAGGTTTGAGTCCACGCAAGGTAGCCAATAGATTCAGCCCGTATCTTTTTAATGTTGCCATATTAAATTTTAATTTTCGCCGTTTTGTATATACGATAAATAATTACGGCAAGTAATTAGTGCTGCAAAGGTAATAAAATTTATTACAGTTGTAATAAAGTCAATGACATTTACTAAAACATTTAACTTTTATTTGCTTTAGAATTATTACGTCCACAATTATTAAACACTTTTAAACACTTTAACTTTGTATTATGATAATAAAGAGATTTCACATTGGCGAAATTGTCCGAGACCTGGTTCGGCAAAAGGGCCTATCCGATGCCAGGTTTGCAAACCTTATTGGTATGCAAAGGCAAAATGTAAAAAAAATGGTGTTTGAAAAGCATGGACTTGACACGGACTTGCTATGCACCATCTCAGAAGTTCTCGAGTGTAATTTTTTTGATTACTACAAAAGTAATAGAAACGATTACAAAGAACTACATGCCACCATCAGTATTGAAATGGGGCAAGAAAAACAAGACAAGACTATAACTTTCCATTTCGGGAATAATAATGTTACTTTAACTGATAATTAGTATGATTACTAAAGACGAACTGCTAAATGAGTTTTTGGCCATACATCCAGACTCAAACCATTCTTGCGATATGCTGCGATTTGTCAGATATGCAGTAGCTTGTGCTAAAAATGACGAGGCAATCAATGAGGCAAAATTAGAAGAGAGTCTATCTGCTGAAAGAGTAGACGAATTGTTGTCTGCGTATAGTTGGATTAAAATGACAACAGATTATCTGTCAAAATCATAACTTAAATCAGTATCAATGGACTATCTTGAAAAAGTAAAAGACGTTCTTGATTACTATGGAGTAGAATCGGGCGTTCATTCTATTTTTGGGAATTGGGTCATATCCAATGATGGGGACATTGTGAATGTGAAACACATGTACCCCATCTATAGTTACACACTTGTGGAAGTAGATGTAAATTTCAGATTTAATCTTAAATCTAAAGACTGGTTCGATTTCGAAGAATCCACTATGTTTGAGATTGCATACAACAAAGCCATCATCATAGCTGCTATGAGAGGAACTAATATTCCCATCAATAATATCCCGACAATAGATCGATTGCCATAAATAATATGAAACACCTACTCTCAACACTCATCGTCATACTCGCCTTGTGTTCATCATGCGTTGACAGCGACCAGAAAAACCTGTGTGAGGCATACATAAAAGATATAGACAGCCTGAATAAGCATCAAATGTCCGAGCTTGATATCATATCAACCAATTTGGAGCGAATCATCAAGGACTGTACAGATGAAGAAACAAAAGAAGAGCTTGAATACTATAAAAATGAAATTGATTCCTTTGTCAGCGACAACGAGATGGGAAGTTACATCTACACCCTACAAGAAGAATTTAACGCCATGTTCATGTAACATGTCAAAGTAGTGCGCGACACAGTCGCGTATCATGGAATATTCGTGGAAACAAACAAAATCAAACACATAACCGATTGACCCACAATGTTAAAAAATTAGCCTTCTAAGCTGTGGGTCTTGGGTTCGAATCCCAACGGAATCACGTTATTAAAGAGCCATCAAAGCAATTTGTTTTGATGGCTCTGCTGTGTTGTGGTGGATGGCCTGTTAGGATGCTATCTGATGAAGTTCATGGGCTGCATTGGTTCGCGTTGAGGGTAGTCGGGAGTGCCGCCAGCGTTGATTTTCTTTAGGAGCCATGCCATGTTGTTGGCCAAGGTACGCATGGTTTGCAATCCCTCGACATCCAACTTTGCCTCGCCAGGCGATGTGCCGTAGACAATGTTCCAGTACTGCGAGGTGACTACTGGCATATTCATCATCTGGAAGGGCATGTTCAGCGTCTGAAAAGCCGCTGTTGCCCCACCACGACGGCACACACTGACTGCTGCCGCAGGCTTGTTGCGCACCTTGTCGCCTGCCGCATAGAACATGCGTTGAATCAACGACAACACACTGCCGTTGGGTTGGCCGTAATAGACTGGTGAGCCCACGACCAGCGCGTCGGCACTGGCCATCTTGTCAACGATGACATTGCAAATGTCGTCATCGAAGACACACTTTCCCAGCGCATGAATCATGCATTGGTTGCATGCAATGCATCCACGCACTGCTTTGGTGCCTATTTGGACAATTTCTGCTTCGATGCCCTGTTGCTCCAGGGTCTTTGCGACCTCAGAGAGTGCAACAAATGTGTTGCCCTCGCGGCGGGCACTGCCGTTAATCAATAATACTTTCATCTGCTTATCGTATTTATTTGTTTTTTCGAGGCTGTCGTTGTCCTTGGCAATGATGCTGGCAAATGGTGTCGCTGCCAGCAAACCGCCAGCCGCCAGTGCCGTTTTTTTGATAAACTCTCGTCGTTGCATCGTGGTTGGATTTTATCGCTACAAAGATAGAACATTTTTGGTTTATCTCAAAACTTATATTGCCGCGCGATGCATCACAAATTTGGCAGTGAAAGCAAAAAGTTGTATCTTTGCGGTTAACCAAGGATTTGGCCTATGAGACTTCGACACCTATTATTACAATGCGTCCTGTTGCTGGGGTTGTTGTGCTCGGCTAGTGAGCATAATGATACCCTGCGTGTGATGACGCTGAACCTGCATGCTGGACACGACGCCAGCTTGGAGCAGATCGGTGCGTTTATTAAGCAATACCAGCCCGACTTTGTCGCGCTGCAAGAAATAGACCACCACACCCACCGCGCCAATAGCCGTCACCAGAACGACCGCGACTTTATCACTGAGCTCGCCTACCACAGCGGTATGCAGGGCCTGTTTGGGCCTGCCATCTCGTTCAGTGGTGGGTTATATGGAATCGGTCTACTCACGCGCCATCCGTTTGTCGAGGTGCGCAATCACAAGTTGCCTCACCCCACTGCCAAGATGGAGCAACGCGGGCTGCTGGAGGGAACCTTTGTGTTGCCCGACGGTGACACACTCATCGTGGCATGCACCCACCTAGAAGCATTCGACAGTATCAGCCGTGTGGAGCAAGCGCTGTTCATTCAACAGCATTTTTCCAAAGCGCCCTACCCTGTTGTGTTGTCGGGCGACTTTAATGCGTCGCCCCTCGACCCAGTGATTCAAGGGCTAGCAAACCAATGGCTTGACTGTACAGACGACGACCCAACCTTCAATGTAGAAAAGCCTAGCGAGAAGATTGACTATATCTTTGCCCGTCCGCGACAAGCGTGGCACACAGTGGAGTCACAGGTCATTCCCGTCAAGTTGAGCGACCATTATCCCGTCATCGCCACGATTGTTTTAACCCATCAAGACCAACCCTAACCCAATGATTCATGAATAGATTGTTTTTATCGGTGCTCCTGTGCTCCGTGCTGACCATGTCGGCACAAAATGCCGACCAACTGATGTTTACCACCATCCTGTCCAATCCCATCACTCCGGTGAAGAACCAGAGCCGCAGCGGCACTTGCTGGGACTATGCCACCATCGGATTTGTCGAGGCCGAATTGCTGCGCACCCGCGGCAAGGTATATGACCTGAGCGAGATGTTTGTCGCCAACAAGGACTATGTCGACTGTGCCGAGTATCATGTGCGCATGCATGGTTGTAGCCGTTTCTCAGAGGGCGGCTCGGCCGATGACGTGTTTTCAGTCATCGATCGCCATGGCATTTGCCCCGAGACGGCGATGGCGGGCCCTGGCGAGATGATTGGCGACACGCTTGCCAACTTCACCGAGTTTTTCAAGACACTTACGCCGTATGTCGAGGCGATTGCCAAGAGCGAGAGCACCAAACTCACCTCTCAATGGCGCGTGGGACTGCAAGGTATCCTCGATGCTTATCTAGGTACTTGTCCCGAGCGGTTCGCCTATGAAGGCAAGGAGTACACCCCACAGTCTTTCTACCAGAGCCTAGGCATCAACAAGAATGACTTTGTGAGCATTACCAGCTTCACCCACCACCCGTTTTATGAGCAGTTTGTCATTGAGGCTCCTTACAAATGGCGTCCACGCCCCAGTTACAATGTCACGCTCGACGAAATGATGTCGACCATCGACTATGCGTTGCAGCGGGGACATACGGTGGCATGGGGTGGTGACGTGAGCGAGGATGGGTTCACCCGTACTGGCCTAGGCGTCGCGTGCGACATTGCGCATGCTGATGACCTTACCGGCAGCGATGCCGCACGCTGGCTCAAACTCAGCAAACAAGAGAAGGCCGAGTCGCTGAAGCGCCTGGGCGCAAAGACTCCCGAACTCGTCGCTACGCAGGAACTGCGGCAAGAGCGATTTGACAACTGGCAATCAACCTACGATCATGTGATGCTTATCTTTGGCATCGCGCGCGACCAGAACGGACGGGAATATTATATGGTGAAAAACTCGTGGGGCGACACGGGCGACTATCACGGCATCTGGTACATGACCAAGACCTACATGGCATTGAACACGACCTACATCTTCTTGAACAAAGACGCAGTACCCAACGCAGTGAGTAAGAAACTGAAACTGAAATAAGAAGCTTCTAACAAGAAACGGGGCTGAATTTTCTCAATTCTGAAATAAATGTAGTATCTTTGCCGGCCAATATGAAAAGGAACATTATTATCTTTGATGATACCGAGGTACGTCGGCATCTGTTGCCACTGAGCTATACGCGCCCCGTGGCGCTATTGCGTGTGGGCATCACCACCATCGACGAGAAGTGGCGGTCGA